>ENA-ORTT01000005-ORTT01000005.1-human-gut-metagenome-genome-assembly--contig:-NODE-5-length-262037-cov-8.807010_pt1 | contig 262037 bp, 239 predicted proteins | sample MGYA00242074_ERZ509197 | MGnify/ENA primary metagenome ERZ509197 (study PRJEB26280, sample SAMEA2338789) | human gut metagenome | biome: human gut; feature: human-associated habitat; material: faeces...
AACGTGTTATTATTCATCGATAACATTTTCCGTTATGTACAGGCAGGATCAGAGGTATCAGCGCTGTTAGGACGTATGCCATCAGCCGTAGGTTATCAGCCAACACTGGCAAATGAAGTTGGTGCTCTACAGGAACGTATCACATCTACAAAGAATGGGTCTATCACATCTGTACAGGCAGTTTATGTGCCAGCTGATGACTTAACTGACCCAGCGCCAGCAACAACATTTGCCCATCTGGATGCAACAACTGTATTATCAAGAGCGATTTCTGAACAGGGTATCTATCCAGCCGTAGACCCACTGGAATCAAGCTCTCGTATCTTAGAGCCAGACATCGTTGGAGAAGAACACTATGAAGTAGCAAGACGTGTAGAAGAAGCACTTCAGAGATACAAAGAATTACAGGATATCATTGCAATCCTTGGTATGGAAGAATTAGACGAAGAAGATAAAATCACAGTATACCGTGCAAGAAAGATTCAGAAATTCTTATCTCAGCCATTTAACGTAGCAGAAACATTTACAGGAATCCCTGGTAAATACGTTCCTGTCAAAGAAACGATCCGAGGATTCAAAGCGATCTTAGATGGAGAAATGGATGAATATCCAGAACAGGCCTTCTTGATGGTCGGAACAATTGATGATGTAAAGGAAAAGGCAAAAGAGGTGATGTAAATGGCAGAAACCTTTTATTTTGAGATCATTGCCAGTGACAAAAAGTTCTACAGCGGAGCTTGTGAACATGTCATTTTCCCAGCAGTGGACGGACTTTACGGTGTATTAGCAAATCATGAAGATACAGTAACAGCCGTTGTTGCAGGAGAGCTTCGTTTTAAAGTTGATGGGGAATGGAAAGTTTGTATTGTTGGTGAAGGATTCGCAGATGTCACCAGAGATTTCGTAGTCATCGTGGTAGATACGGTGGAACGCCCAGAAGACATCGACATCATCCGTGCAAGAGAGGCCAAAACAAGAGCAGAAGAACGACTCAAACAGAAACAAAGCCGTTTGCAGTACTATCATACACAGGCAGCATTGTCACGTGCTATGGCACGACTGAAAGTTACATCAAAATATGTGAAAAAATAGAGTCTGAGAAGACAAATATAGCTAAATGAGAAAAAAGATCAACTATCCAGTAAGTGGAAAGTTGGTCTTTTTTTTGTACAATCTGCATAAAAAATATCAAGAATACTGCTTGACTCTGCACTGAAAGGATAGACTACACTACAAATATACGAGGTAGAAAATAAAATGTGCAATATGCAGAAAGGATGAAACTATGAATTTTGAATTAACTCCACAGCAGAAGGCAGTTCAGCAGAGTGCAAGACAGTTTGCTCAGACTGTATTACAGGAAACAGTTCTTGAAGATGATGCAGCAGGACGTTTCCCAGAAGAAGCATATAAGAAAATGGGAGAAATGGGATTTGTCGGGCTTCCATTTCCAAAAGAATATGGTGGTCAGGGAGGAGATTATTTATCCTATGTATTAGCATTAGAAGAAATCTCCAAGATCAATTCATCTGTAGGAATTGCTTATTCTGTATGTACTTCATTATACTCTGGTGCTCTGATCAATGATGGAAATGAAGAACAGAAGAAAAAATATCTGCCAGAAGTTCTGTCTGGAAAGAAAATGGGATCATTTTGTTTAACAGAACCAGATGCAGGTTCTGATGCAGCAGGATGTAAAACAACAGCGATCTGGAATGGAAAAGAATATATCCTGAATGGATTAAAATGCTTCATTACAAATGGACCATTAGCAGATTACTATATGGTAGTTGCTCTTACGAATCCAGAATTAAAGACAAAAGGATTAACAGCATTCATCGTAGAACGTGAATGGGAGGGTGTATCCATTGGTAAGATCGAAGATAAGTGCGGAATCAGATGTGCACAGGTATCTGAGGTCATCTTTGATAATGTAAGAGTTCCAAAAGAGAATATGCTCGGAGAAGAAGGAAAAGGATTTGCTGTTGCAATGAAAGACCTGGATGGAGGACGTATTGGTGTTGCAGCCCAGGGACTTGGAATTGCCAAAGGAGCTTACGACATCGCATTTAATTATTTAAAAGAGAGAGAACAGTTCGGAAAACCATTATACAAGAATCAGTATTTAGCATTTAAGATGGCTGAGTTAGAGACAGAGATCGAGATGGCTCAGTATATGTTATACAAAGCAGCAACAGATAAGCAGGAAGGCAAAAGCTACAGTGTACCAGCGGCTAAAGCGAAGATGGTTTGTACAGATGCAGCAATGCATGTAGCCACAGAAGCTGTACAGATGCTGGGTGGAAATGGATATATGAAAGAATATCATGTAGAAAGAATGCTGCGTGATGCTAAGATCACACAGATCTACGAAGGAACAAATGAAATTCAGAAACTTGTCATCAGCGGAAATATGTTTCGTAAATAAGAACAAATAGGAGGTGTCGAAATGAAAAAAGCATTGGAAGGAATTAAGGTAGTTGATCTTACTTCAGCTTTAAGTGGACCGTTTTGCACGATGATGTTAGCTGATTATGGAGCGGACGTATTAAAAATCGAGCCTCTACACGGAGATCAGTGCAGAACATGGGGTCCAATTGATGAAAAGAGCGGAGAGAGCGGATTTTACTGTTATGTAAACAGAAATAAAAAGGGTGCAACATTAAACCTGAAATCTGAAAAAGGAAAGCAGATGTTTTATGATCTGGTAAAGGATGCAGATATTCTTGTTGAGAATTATCGTGGCGGGGTTACAAAGAAGCTGGGGATTGATTATGAGACGGTAAAGAAGATCAATCCATCCATTATCTATGCATCCTGTTCCGGATTTGGACAGTATGGGCCATTGACACACAGAGCCTGCTATGATATCGTGGCGCAGGCAATGGGCGGAATGGTGAATCTGACTGGTTTTAAAGATACAGATCCAGTCAAAGTTGGTCCATCTGTCGCAGACCATGTATCAGGGATTTATTTAACAGTTGGTGTATTGGCAGCCCTTCATCATCGTGATATGACCGGAGAAGGGCAGCAGGTTGACGTATCTATGTTTGATACAATATTCAGTCTTCTTGAAAATGCCTTAGTGAATTATACAATGGCAGGGGAGATATCGCAGAGAAATGGAAACATAGACCCATCCATTGCTCCATTTGATATTTTCCCTTGTAAGGACGGATTTACAGCACTCGGGGTAGGAAATGACAGATTATTTGATACATTCTGTCATACGATCGGACATGAAGAGCTGCTTGGTGATCCAAGATACGAAACCAATGATCTAAGGTGTAAGAACTACCTGCCGGAACTGCAGGAACTGATCCGTGGATGGTGTATGGAACATACAAAGAAAGAGATTGAATATATCATGGATGAAGCAGGAATTCCATGTGGACCGGTATTAGATGTAAAAGAAGCGATCGAACATCCACATACACAGGCAAGAGAGATGATGGTTCACTGCGAACATCCTACGGCAGGAGATCTTTATTTCCAGGGATGTGTTACGAAGATGTCAGAAACTCCAGGAGTTGTAGAAACGCCTTCCCCACTTCTAGGAGAACATAACAGAGAGATCTTTGGATTAACCGAAGAAGAAGAAGCACAGTTAAAAGAAGAAGGCGTAATTTAATTACTTTTATTTCATAAGGAGGAGCAACATGAGAAAAGTATCTTATTTAAGTTACAATATGACGACAGCGGATGCAAATAATCCAGATGGAATCGTACCAGTTGGACGTCAGTTTGACTTTATCGGAGATGTTGAAACAGAAGAAATGATCTTGGTAGATGGAGATGAATCTCTCTGTCTGGGATATGAAGATGTAAAGATCTATCAGGATGTGTATGTAGGAGATATGATGGAGTACAAAGCTACTTTAACACATATCGGAAATACATCAAGAGACTGCAGGATCGAAGTATTTAAGCTGGCTACACCAGCATACAGAGCTGGGAAAGAAGACTACAAACCAGGAGATATGGTATGGTTTGATGAGCCTGTATTATGTACAGAAGGTAATGTAAGACTGGTTGTTAAGAAACACTTACAACGTGGAGAACAGCCAGATGGAGCAGTTATTGATCCATGGCGTCATCTGGATGATTTTCCAGAAGATGAATAAAGTACATAAGACAGATTGAAAGGAGAAAGAATGATGAAAGATACAATCACTTTTCGTTATAGAATGTCAGACCGTGACGTATTTTACGGTGGTGGAGTTGTAAATGGTGCCAGAAGTATCACACTGATGGAAGATGCAGCAAAACGTTTGATGGCAAAAACATTTGGAAATACAGGAAGATGTGTAGAAGTTAAAAAAGTTCGTCTTTACACACCATGTTTTGCCGGAGATTATATGGAATATATCGCTGGAATCAGAAAACAGGAAGGAAATAAAGTACTGATCGAAGTTCGTTCTTTTAAGATAATTGAAGTACCAACAGATCCTCCATATCCAAGTTCTATTGATGTTCTGGAAAATCCACCATTATCAACAGTTGTACAGTTCTGGTATGAATATTAGATTTTATAAAGCTCATTCATAGTATTAATAAATAATAAACCTGGCAAAAAGGCTGTAAATTCTTTGGGGTAAGCAAAGAAGTTTACAGCCTTTTTGGTGTGGCATTCTTATTTTGTATAACAAAGTATTAATTTATTTATTTATTTACTCTCTTTCTCGACAGGGATAATGATCTTGGTCACCCTGCGTGTTTCATCATTGACATCCAGAGGGGAAAGGATGAATTCTTCTGTTGCTGGTCCTGTAACAGTGTAACCATTCTGGCGGATCCATTTCATCATCTGGATATAAGAAGTCGGGATATCCTCATAGTTACCAATATGGATCATGGTTACGGCATCAAAATCCCCGAAATCACGAATATCATCGGTAGAAGAAGTATCCTCGATATGGACAGCAAATTCGACCATAGAGTTTGCTGAGAGGAACTTGTTCATGATATTATCTTCATAAAATGTTACATAAACAGGTCCCATGATCTTATGTTTGGAATGCTCTGCTTTCCGAAGAATGGAGATCCATCGGTCTAAGGACATCTCAGAGTAATCATATCCTTCCATTTCAGAACGGTCATACATTAAACTGATCTTAGGAATATGTTCAATAGAGATTGCAAGGTCTTCGGAAGGAAGAGAAGAAGATGCTTCTAGAATATCAATTCCATTTTGAATCTTTTGGAGCAGATAGCTACATTCGGTGTACTGATCGATCCGCTTTATGATATCATCCCGCATCGTTTCAAGATGTGAATTGATATTCGCCTCAAGGGACTGAGCATCGTTCTCGGATATGATCTGCCGGATATCTTTTAATGGAAAGCCCATTTGTTTTAAAGTTTTAATGATCATCAGATTGACGATCTGTGATTTTGAATAATAACGGTAGTGCGTACTGTCGTCTCGATAGTCTGGTGTGAACAATCCGATCTCATCGTAATAGCGTAAAGTCTTCTGGGGTATATTACAGAGGGTCGATAATTCGCCGATACAGTAGCGCGCTTTTTTAGCTGACATAAATTACCTCCGATTCATAAGTAATAAGAATGCGAATCATAAAATAAATATTACCTGTCTGCTTATTATATCATAAAAGATGGATAAATCATAGTTAATTTTATTCAAAATGCATAAAAATAAAAAGAGAGTTCTTATAGAAATTGTATAAAATACACAGAAGAATAAGAGATATATCCTAGAGGATATATCTCTTATTCTTGACTTATATGAGGAAGATATTGTTAGCGAAATGTATTTATTTTGCGTCACATTTCAATACGGCATTTAATAATACGGAAGCACCCTGTGTGCACTGTTTTGGAGATGTATATTCAGGTTCACAGTGAGAATGTCCGTCTTTAGATGGAACGAATACCATTGTTGTAGGAAGCATATAAGCTGCAAACTGAGCATCATGTCCAGCACCGGAGTTGATCTTCTGGTTAGAATATCCAAGTTCATCAACAGATTCCTGAACGTAAGAAACAAGTTCTTTGTCATAGTAAACAGTATCACGTGTCCATGCAATTTCATAATCAGTCTTGCATTTTACGACTTCTTTAGGAATATTTTCAATTACTTTGACAACCTGTTCGATCACTTCTGGTTTTTCATGACGTGCATCCAATGAGAATTCTACATAATCAGGAATTACTGTATGTACGTTTGGATGACAGAAGATCTCACCTGTTGTATAAACAAGTTCTGGATCTAATTTGTCTAATTCATCATGCAGGTACTGAAGAACTTTAGAAGCTCCATATAAAGCATCCTGACGATACTTCATAGGAGTTGTTCCTGCATGGTCAGACTGTCCATAAACTTTGATCGTGTAGTTAACCATTCCAAGAACGCAAGTAACAACACCAATGTCATTTCCAGCTGCTTCAAGGATAGGTCCCTGTTCGATATGTAATTCGAACATTGCTTTGTAATCTTTGTTATTTAAACGGTTTGCTTTGTCACCTTTGTATCCAGAGGCATCAAGGGCAGCACCGAATGTCTTTGTAGCATCAAGAACAGAAGTAGATTTTAACATATCTTCATGTTTGAAGTTTACACGGATATCTTCTGGAAGATAGTCATAACAGATAACACCGGAAGACATCATTGCTGGTGGATATAAGGATCCTTCTTCATTTGTCCAGATCATAGCTGTTAAATTATGTTTATGAGGGATGTTCTGGTCAGCAACTGTTTCAAGAACTTCCATAGCTCCCATAACACCTAAGATTCCGTCATAATTTCCACCGTTCTTTACGGAATCACAGTGAGAAGCCATTACGATTCCAGGAAGATCTGGTTCACTTCCAGGAAGTGTTGCATATAAGTTCGCCATATCATCAAATTTAATTGTAGCTCCGATCGCTTCCATGCGGCGTACAAACTCACCTCTTGCCTGCAGTGCTTCTGGAGAAAGGGAATAACGAGTGATTCCGCCGTGTCCGGCATCTCCGAACTGACTCATTGTTTTGATCTTGTCTGTCATTCGTTCTAAACTGCATTCGTACATAATAGTTACCTCCTAAAGATTGATTTACTTTTTTAATAAATTTAATTTGATCACGTTCCAACATACCATGGCGGTAATGATACCAGATGCGATCGCTCCACCTGTAATAACTGCTTCTAAGCCACGTTCGGCAAACATTTTAAAATTCGTCTGAATGGCATTTCGCATCATATAATAAAGTGCGGCTCCTGGAATCAATGGGATCATGCCTACTACCAGATAAAGAGTGGAAGGTGATTTCGTTTTACGTGCCATAAGTTCGGAATAGATTCCGAGAAAAAAAGCTGCTGCAAAATATTGCCGTTCATAGTGAGATATAAAGGATCCGCTGATCAGATATACACACCAGGAGAGGCCTCCGCCTAAGGCTGTGAAGAACAGCCATTGTCCGCGCAGATTAAACAAAAGCGCAAACCCAAGAGATCCAAAAAATGCAGCAATGATCTGTATATATGGATTCATGGTACAAGCCTCCTTTTACAGCAGATAGTAAGCAATGGCAAAACCAATGGCGATGGAAGAAGAAATAAATAATGCTTCCAAAAGCCTTGTTAAGCCGGATAACATGTTTTCTGAGATCATTTCCCTGATACAATTGGTAAACATCAGTCCAGGGATCAAGATCATGATATTTCCTATGCTTATCTTATCCAGAGAAAACATAGCGTTTGTATAAACACAGGATGCGGCCATACAGCCCGATACTGTTGACAATAATACAACCAGAAGAAAACGGTTTAGAGGCAGTGGTTGAAGGAGAAGTTCGACACACCGTATACCGATTCCGATCATACCGGAAACGGCGGCATCAGGAAGGCTGCCTCCAAAAAATATTGTGAAAGAAGAGGAGATCAAAGCATATATGAGCATGGAGGGTATTGGGCCATACTTTGGCAGCACTTTGATCTGCCTGATTTTTTGATCGACCGTTTTCATATCCGGAAGAGTGGAACACATCCTTCTGGATAAAGCATTTAAATAGAGTAATTCATATAGATTCAGGGAAAGGTTATGAATCCGTCTCGACAAGGTGATCGTGCCAAATTGCTTGGAGGAAATTGTAACAACGATCATGTAGGTCATGCAGAAGACTTCGGTCGTTTCCGATCCATATGCAGTACACATACGATAGATCGAATTTTCGACGCGTTGGACCTCAGCTCCGGAGACGAGCATTCGGCTGCCAATCTCCAGAACATTAAAGAGCATGTGTTCAGCTTGTTTCGGCGTAAGTCGTAATTTCTTTCTCTTCATAAGAATCCTCTGATTTTATAAAATTATGTTAAGTGTTTGTATTATAGGGTTTAGTGTTTTCTTGGGCTTCGTTTTACATATTCACCGAGTCCAGGTGTTCCGACAAAGTCTCCATTGTCATATACAACATTTCCACGAAGGTAAGTACGGATTGGATAACCGTGTAACTGTTTTCCTTCCCAGATCGTATGATCCAGATCAGAGTGCATATTATCAACGCTGATCGTGAAGTCTTTGTCTTTGTCGTAGATAACGATGTCAGCATCTTTACCTACACTGATAGATCCTTTGTTGTCGCATCCAAAGATCTTGGCTACGTTTGTAGAGCATAATTCAACAGCTCTCTCAAAAGTGATCTTTCCGCTATTTGCGGCATCCAGCATATATGGATATAAGTTTTCTACACCAGGGCACCCGTTAGGGATCTTTGTAAAGTCATCTTTACCCCAGTCTTTTTCATAACTCTGGAATGGGCAGTGGTCAGTAGCAACTGTATCGATCATTCCATTCTTAATTGCTTTCCATAAAGCATCCTGACTTTCCTGTCCTTTCATAGGAGGAGAGCAGACGAAGTTTCTTCCATCTTCGCGTTTGTATACGTCGCATGTAAATTCCAGATACTGTGGACATGTTTCAACGAATACGTCAGCACCTTCTTCTTTGGCTTCGATACAAGCTTCCAGACCTTCTTTATCTGCCATATGAACCAGATATAAAGGAGCATCTAAATGCTTAGCCCAGTGAACAGCACGTTTGTCGGCCTCAGCTTCTACGAATTCAGGACGGCTCATGTAATGATACCAAGCGCTTGTTTTACCTTCACTTAAGAATTTCTCTGTATAATAATCGATCAGATCAGGGTTTTCAGCGTGGATATTGATCATCGCTCCAAGTTCTTTTGCACGAAGCATCAGTCTTGCAAGCATTCCGTCATCTACCATCATTCCTTCTTTTTTGTAAACAAGGAAGCATTTGAAACTTGTGATACCTTCAGCAACTGCCTTTTCCATTTCTTCAAGGATCTCACCTTCATTTAAATCAGTGATGCAGCAGTGCATTGCATAGTCTACGCAGGCTTCTTTCTCTAAAACTTCTTTCTTGGAGTTAACTAATCCGCGGATCGTTTCTCCTTTGTGCTGTACAGGATAGTCAAAAATTGTTGTGACACCACCACAGGCAGCAGCACGAGTACCTGCCATGTAACTGTCAGCGGAAACAGTTCCACCAAATGGCATAGCCATATGTGTATGTGCATCTAAAGCACCAGGAAGAACTAATTTACCAGCGGCATCATAAATTTCTTTCGCATCTGCTTCAATATTTTGTGCCATGGCAGCGATCTTTCCGTCTTTCACTGCAACATCGCATAAAAAACTTTCGGTAGAGGTTACGACGGTTCCATTTTTAATGATCAAATCGAATTCTTTCATATTACTAAGACCTCCTTATCAATGTGATATTTCTTATTCGTACTTAGTTTTGATTTTGATTTCGTGTTCTTCACGTCCAGGTTTAATAACGATCTCACCAGGAGTGATACAATCCATAACAGGACAGACATTCAGGCATAGATGACATCCGACACATTTATCTGTATTTAATCTTGGACGACGAGCTTCCTCATCCCAGTCAATTGCCTGATGTCCACCATCAAAGCATGATACATAGCATCTACCACATCCAGCACAAGCATCTTCATCAAATTTAGGAAGCAGTTTGAAACTTCGATCAAGATCTTCGGCAGGAACAATATTAGGAAGGGCAAGACCTACCAGATCAGAAAGTTTTTCAATACCATTATCTTCCATGTAATGAGATAATCCGCTGATCATGTCTTCAACGATGCGGTATCCATACTGCATAACTGCCGTAGTTACCTGAAGGTTAGAAGCACCAACAAGGATAAACTCTAAGGCATCTCTCCAAGTTTCGATTCCACCAACACCAGTGATAGGCACATTAACCAGATCTGGATGCTGTTTCATCTGTGTAATGAAACGAAGAGCAATAGGTTTAACTGCAGCTCCTGAGTATCCGGAAATAGAAGATTTACCGTTTACAACAGGCATAGCAGTGATGTTTTCGATATCAATATTTGTGATCGCTTTCACTGTATTGATGGCAGCGATACCAGCAGCACCACCTTCCATAGAAGCAATCGCAGGAATTTCCATATTTCCAATGTTTGGAGTCATTTTAGCGATGACAGGAAGATGTGTAGCAGCTGTAACAACTTCACAATAATGTTTTACTAACTCTGGATTCTGTCCAACGTCAGATCCCATGGCATGAGATGTCATCTGAGGACAAGAGAAGTTACACTCGATCATGTCAACACCAGCTTCTGTAACAGCTTTTGCAAGTGTTGTCCATTCTTCATCATTACTTCCCATGATACTTGCAACGATGACTTTGTTTGGATAATCCTGTTTTAAGCGGCGCATATATTCTAAGTTCACTTCTAATGGCTTGTCAGAAATCTGCTCCATATTCTTGAAACCAACCCAAGGAGTTCCTTCTTTTGTAGTGATATCAAAACGAGGAGAACACTCGTCTGGGATAAAGATACCAATTGTTTTATAATAAATTCCACCCCATCCAGCTTCAAGGGCTTTTGCACACATTTCATAGTTACTTCCTACTGGAGAAGAAGACAGGAAGAATGGGTTTTCACATTTAACTCCTAAAAAATCAATAGATAAATCTTTCTTTAATGACATAATCAATGCCTCCTTTCTATTTGTTCAGATATGCAGCGATCATAGCAGCAGCATCTTTACCTTCAGCAACAGCCTGTACAACAGTCTTTCCACCATTTACCATATCTCCACCAGTAAATACTTTTCCGCCAGCTTTGATATCTTTTGTAGTGTCACAAGCAGCCTGTCCAATAGCAAATACAACCTGATCAGCTTTCATGGTAAGTTCGGATTCATTGTCACGTCCATTAAATTTCATTGCAGTTACATGACCTTTACTACCGATGATCTCACCTGGTGCAAATTCCTGAATGATAGGAATTCCCATGCTCTGTACAGCCATAACTTCATCAATATCAGCAGGTGCTTCTTCAATTGTTCTTCTATATACGATTGTAGCTTTTGCACCCAGCTGTTTTGCTGTTGTTACACAGTCCATGGCAACGTCACCACCACCGATCACTAAAACAGTATCTCCAAGAGTCATGTTTTCTTTATTTAAGCGGGCATCTTTTAAGAAATCGATCGCACTTACAACACCATCAAGATCTTTTCCTGGGATATCAATGACTTTAGATTTCCATAATCCTGTTCCAACGAAGACTGCATCATACTCAGCTTTTAATTCTTCTAAGCGTGCAGCATCGATCGTTTCATTAAACTTAAATGTTACACCAAGTTTTTCGATTGTTGCAATATCGAAATCAACAACTTCCTGAGGTAATCTGGAAGGAACGATTCCGTATGTTAAAACACCACCAGCTTTTTCATTTGCTTCATAGATTGTTACATCATATCCAAATAATGCTAACTCTCTTGCGCAAGCTAAAGAAGCAGGACCAGCTCCAACACAGGCGATCTTTCCATCACGTTTTTCTTCTACATGAAGGAATTCCATACCCTCGCGTTTTTCCATTTCAACTAAGAATTTCTGAAGCTTTCCGATTTCGATCGGTTTATCAATTCCAGTACGGCTGCAAGCCTGTTCACACAGCTGACCATAAGGACAGACTTCTGCGCAACAACCAGCTAATGGATTGTTTTCACGGATTGTTTCAGCAGCACCTTTAATATTTCTAAAACGCAGGGAACGGATGAATTTTGCTGGATCCGTTTTTGCTGGGCAGCTTTTGCTGCAAGGGGCATCATGGCAGAGAAGACATCTGGATGCTTCTTCCATGGCTGTTCTTAAATTGTAGCCCTGTTTCATTTCTTCTGCGTAAGCTTTTTTAATTACTTTACTCATCTTTATTTCACGCTCCTTTGAAAATTTGTTTCACTCTTATTTCTTAATTAATTATCTTTACCAAATTTTGCTGCCAGAAATCTTCCAGAATAATCGCAGCATACACCGAGAATATTTCCTAAGACAAGGCAGATGCAAAGCATTTTCCAATCTCCGCCACTGGCAAAAGCAGAAAAACCGCCCATGAAAGTGTTAGGAACCAAGGATAATAGATCGATCTTTGATTGATAGCAGATCAGCCAGGAGAAAGCTCCAGTTACGATCGCACCAAACAAAATGCCACTGTTGATATTTCCTGACATGATAATACACATACCCCAGAGAAGACCAACATAGTTACTGCACATGGATTTAATAAAACCGGTTTTTCCACATCCGGCTGAGAAATAAGAAGTACAGCCGACGAAGCCCATCCAGGTAGCAAGTCCAAGAACTGAACCGATACCTTGCCAGAGTCCGCAGAAAATTCCAGTGCCAAGTGCATTTGCCATAACTACACTCATATGAAACTCCTTTCTTTATTTTTCTCCACGAATGACTATGATTGTATTTTAAGGGATACATGAGATGGAATGTAAAGAGCTTATTTTCTGAAAATGAGAAAAAATATCAAGAAAAAGAAAAAAGTTTACACGTAACAGATTGTTTATAAATACAATAATTGGAAAAAGATTGACAAAAAAACGACGATATTTAGACAATATGTTTAATAACTTGCAGAAAAATTGTGCATTACTTATAAAAAATAGACAGAAACAACTCTCCAGTTAGGGGAAAGTATTTCTTGCTTCATTAGAAAAATTGCAATTAAATTTTCTGTATAATAGAAAGGAATTATAAATAACAGAAAAATTGCGAAAATGTATTGACAAAAATACAATCAAATGTTACCATCACAGTACAAAGTAACATTTAGAAATTGATTCTAAATAATAGAACACGAAAAATGGAGGTAAGAGCTATGATCGGAAAGAAAGTTGTACATCACATGATGATGAGTGAGAAAGATGCTCACTATGTAGGTGGACTCGTTAATGGAGCAAGAATCGTTGTTCAGTGGGGCGATGTAGGGACAGAACTGATGGTATATGCGGACGGAGATATTAGTTTGTTCTTAGGATATGAGAAAATCGAATTTACAGCACCAGTCTATGTAGGCGACTTTATGGAATATGTAGGATGGATCGAAGAAGTAGGAAACCAGTCTTACAAATGCAAGTTCGAAGCATGGAAGGTAGCAACAATGCTTGATCGTACAGATGCGGATATGGAAGGAATCGAGCATACAGCGGCAACAGCATGTGAACCACCAATTCTTTGCGCAACAGGAACAGGAAGTTTATATATTGCGAAGAAAGACCAGAGAGGACCACAGGAAGAATCATTCAAAGATTTGAAACATCGTGCATAAGATTTTAGATCGAGAGTTATATATAGAAGAAAGAGAAAAGATCAAGAGACGGATTTAGTCAAAATACCGTCTCTTTTTTCGATTATATATGAAGTGTTTCAAAATCTAGAAAAAAGTTCGATATATAAGAAAAATATTTTGCATAGTGAAGACGGGGTTTGATATAATGATAGTGATCAAAAGAGGATATAAAAACAGATAAACGGGAGGAAAGTCATGGCACAGGAACCAAAATATCCAGTGCAGACGGTAATGAAAGCACTGGAATTGTTAAACCATCTTGCAAAGAATACAGGGAATCTTGGAGCAGGAGTCAGTGAATTAAGCGATGCACTAGGAATCGGAAAGAGTACAGTCCATCGTTTATTAGATACGCTGCAGTATTATGGTTATATTGAAAAGAGTGAAGAAACAAACAGATATCGTCTTGGCTGGGAATTATATAAAGTAGGACTGTCAGTTCCAGCACAGAACCAACTATTTAATATTGACCGCACACATTTATTGGAACTTGGAAAGAAATTAAATGAAACGATCGATTATGGAACGATCAAAGGAAAAGAAACGATCATTATTTCCAAGATGGAATATACGAGCAATGGCATGAACAACAGTGTAAGCCCAGGTGAGTATGAATCCATTCATGCAACAGCACTTGGAAAAGTGATGATCAGTGAGATGAGCGAGGAAGAGATTTATAAGTTATTCGAAGATAAAGAAGAACTTCCAGCATATACACCACATACGATCTTAACTGTCAGTGAGTTGATCCATGAGGCAGAGAAAGTGAAGAAACAGGGATATGGGGTCAATGACGAAGAATACTGGATCGGGATGTATTGTATGGCAGTGCCTGTAAGAAATTACACAGGAAAGATCGTGGCAGCAGTCAGTGCAAGTATTCCGGTATTTCGTGTGGATGATAAGAAGAAGGAATTTGTGTTGGATGAACTTAATAGGACTGCTGGGCAGATATCTAAGGAGCTTGGGTATCGGGGATAGATAGTGATTGGTGTAGATGAGATGAAAAAAGCCGATGGGATCATATTTTATTTTGTATGATTCTATCGGCTTTTTATATTAGGATTCTTTTTTTAAAATTGCATATATTTGTTCTTTGGATTTATCTGGATGTTCTTTGATGATAGTATAGATAGGAAGAATATCCTCTTTTTTTTCCTCTAATTCATTTGCAATAGTATCTAAATTTTTGTTGTTAAGGATTTTTTTGTTGATTTGCATAATCAAATGTAAGACCTCACCTTGATTAACACCACGATCATAAATTGCTTGCAATGCATTTTCCCCCATACGAAAATCTCCTTTCTGATTATCTATTAATTTTGGTAAGTTTTGATTTAGTAGTGCAACAGCAACATTGTGGCTGTCTTGATTCATATTTTGTATTTTATCGTTATTGTCAGAAATGTATTGTTTTAAAGATTTTTCTTCTTCCTTATATTTTAGCATGGAGAGAATATACTGTAAATCGCTTTTGTACTTGTCAATATTGTTTATTTGATAAGCCCATAACAAATTCAATTTATAATTTGGAACAATGGATTTGATTTCAGGTTCTTCTGGCCATTTAATAAGATCATGAATACATTTTCCAGCAGTCCATTCTTTATCACTATAATAAAAAATAAGAGTTAATACAGGAAGAACTTTATCATCTTTTCTTAATTTAGAATGATAGTATGTTCCATCTTTTCGCTTCCTGAGTTCTAAGTTGTTTTGTTGTTCAGTGTATTTTAAAGCATCATAGAGCATAGTGCGAATTGGCATAGAATAATCAATCTCACTCTGATTTTCACATCCTAGTATGATTTGTAAGACACTGTCATCTTGACGCATGCAAAGATCACGATAGCGTTTAAGAATTGATGGATTTACATTGCTAGAAATAGATTCATCAACATGAATATTTTCAGTATTGAGTTCGGCTAATTTTTCAGCCTTTATAATTTGTTTTCCATTAAATAAAGTTGCATTAAAGAGATCAGCGAATATTTCTTTATGTTTAAATAATTTTTTCATAAGTTCGTCAGTTTTAGCCATAGATAATCCTCCTGTGTTAGATATGATAGAAATAGACAATGTGTATAGATTTATAAGAACTGAGTTATAAAATAAAAGTAAATATTTTACAATTTTATAATATTATAATGTATTTACAAAAAATGTAAATAGCAATAAATCTAAAAAATAATAAAATTTGAGTCAGCATAAATGACGAGATAAAGAAATAATACACTTGAAGGAAATTTATCAATTCTTGATCGTGAGACAAACCAGTTATATATTACATCTTCTGGTATAAGAAAAGCACTTTTAAATGAAGATATGATCTTAGTCATGGAAGGTGACAAACAAGTAGCAGGAATTCCTGTAAAGATCGTTAAAAGTACAATGTCAAAAATTCAGTCAAAACAGGATGATGTAGATATTGTGATCTTAGAAGATCTCTCTGAGATTACAAAAATGTTATAATACGAAAAGAACACGGAACGATTACTACTAGTTTCGTGTTCTTTTTGTTTTACAGCATTAATTTATATAAGGTTTATCATTTGGCTAAAATTATATAAATCCAGATATTTCATTAGCAAAAAATGAGTATTTTGTACAAGAACTGAATTTGACTTAGCACATTTTGAGTAAAATAGACAAACGAAAACTTGGCTTGAATGATTTTTTTGTCAGATATATTATAATAGCATAAGTTAATTCATGAATTAGTAGCGAATCGAAATACAACCAACAGAGAAATATTTGGAGGATAAAAATTATGGCAAATGAAGTAAAAATCTTAGTGGCATGTGGAAGTGGAGTAGCAACATCAACAGTAGCACAGGAAGCAGTAAAAAAGATTTTGGCAGATGCTAACATCCCAGGAAAAATTTTAAAAGGAAGCATGAGTGAGATTCCTTTAAAACAAAATGATGTAGATTTAATCTTAACAACAACAAATTACAGAAAACCATTAGAAAAACCTTGCATTAGTGTATTTGGTCTGATTTCAGGAATCAATGAAGGCAAGATTAAACAGAGTATCATTGATGAATGTCATAAAATTCTTGGAGAATAAGATCAAATAAATAGGAGGAATAAAAATGGATGCTGTATTTAGCTTTTTTAAAGGAATTGTAGATTTAGGAGCAGCGGTTATGCTGCCAATCGTATTGATCATCATTGGTCTGTTCTTCAGAATGAAACTTGGACAGGCAATCAAATCAGGATTGATGGTAGGAATCGGATTTCAAGGTCTTTGCTTAGTTGTTAACTTATTGACAACAAGTATTCAACCAGTTATTAAATATTATCAGACAATGGGTAGCGGATTTACAACAACAGACTTAGGATTCGCAGCAGTAGGAGCTGCATCATGGTCTGTACCGTTTGCACCAATTGTATTGCCGTTGATTGTTATCGTGAACTTGATCTTACTGAAATTAAAATGGACAAAAGTTATGAACGTAGATATTTGGAACTATATCCATTTTATCATTCCAGGAGCAATGGCATATGCATTAACAGATAGCATTGCAGTAGGAGTCATCGTAACATTAGCATCATCTGTTTTAGCTTTATTCATTGGACAGATTGTTGCAAAACCATGGCAGGAATTTTTCGGACTAGAAGGAACAACATGTTCTACATTATCTTATATCGGAACAACATTCCCATTAGCAACATTATTTAATAAGATTATTGACTGCATCCCAGGATTAAATAAAATCGATGTTAATATGGATAAGATTGAATCTAAATTAGGATTTTTTGGAGATCCAGCAGTCATCGGTGTTGTTGTAGGTGTATTACTAGGAATCATTACAAAACAGGATATCGGAACAACATTATCAATTGGTATGGGAGTTTCAGCAGTATTGATCTTAATCCCAAGAATGGTAACAGTTATGATGGAAGGTCTTACAGCTTTAGGAAATGCTGCAAGTGCTTATATGAAGAGTAAAATGGGTGATGATGCAGAAATTTACATCGGAATGGATATCGCTTTAGGATTAGGAGATCCTTGCTGTATCACATCAACAGTTATTGCAATCCCATGTGTTATCTTAATGGCATTTATCATTCCAAACATGACATATTTCCCAATCGGATTATTAACAATTGTATGTTATGTAACACCAATGTGTGTTATGGCAAGTAAAGGAAATTTATTCCGTAGTATTGTAACAACAATTTTATGTTTATTCTTAGTAACATTCTTAACAAACTTCTTTGCACCAGAAGCAACATTAATGATGAAGACAACAGGTGTACATATCAGTGGAATGGTAACAGATGGATTTTTTGGACAGAACCCAATTTGTATCCTGATCGGATTCATCCATAGAATCATTGGATAGGAGGCTTAAACTTATGGGACACACAAATCATTATCTGGCAATCGAGGGAGAAGCAAAGGACTGGGAAGAAGCGATCAGGCTTTGTGGACAGGCAATAGCAGATGCCGGATATGCAGACGAAACTTTTATGAATGCGTGTATTGAACGTGAAAAAGAATATCCAACAGGACTTCCAAGTGAAGTCCCTGTTGCGATTCCACATAGTAAAGTAGAAGGAATTAAAGATAATTGCGTATGCTTTCTAAGATTGAAAAATCCAGTAACGTTTTATAGAATGGATTCAGACGAGGAAAGTATAGAAACGACAGCAGTTTTTAATTTAGCGATTAAAGATGGCGATCAACATTTGGAATTTTTACAGACATTAATGCAAGCTGTTATGAATAAAGAAGTCGTTGAAAACTGCATGACAAAAGAATTAAATGAAATTCCTCAGTATTTGCAGGAACAGTTAGGATGACATACATAGGAGACATTTATGAGAAAGAGAAGTACAGAAATTCTTGAGAAGCTGATTTTAAGTAATTCAAAAAGTATGGAAGTAAAGAAACTCATCACAACATATAGGATATCATTAAAAACACTAAGAACAGATGTAAATGAAATTAATGATTTCTTGTTGGAAGCAAAAATGTCTCCAACAAAATTAAATGAAAAAGAAAAGCTGATCCTTCTGGAAAAAGATATCATGAAAATTCAAGATCGATTGAATCATATGGATACTTATTCGTACAAAATGTCAAGAGAAGAAAGACAGATTTACATCATTGCAGAGTTGCTGATGAGTCAAGACTATATAACAATGCAAAATCTTGCAAAGAAATTAAATGTTAGTAGAAATACAATCTTAAATGATTTTGAAACCGTAAAAGATTATTGCTTGGCATTTAATGTAAATGTTTTGATGAAAAGTAGTAAAGGAATAAAGATTGAATGTGATCAAAAAGACAGAAATAATCTTTTAATGCAGATTTTTCATGATCTTGAAGATGATTATATGGAAAAAAGTTTTTTTCATCAACTGATTCAAAGAAAATTAGGTATGAAGATTCCTCTGGAAATGATAAAAGAGGATCTGAGAGAATATATGGAACAGCAACATATGTTGGTGTCTGATCGAGTATTTTCTTATGTTTCAATTTATCTGTTTGTTATATTAAATAGAAAGATAAATAAGAAAAGAAGAACAGTGGAAAAATTAACTGGAGATACAGCAAGTGATAATCTTTTAAATTGGTTTGCAGACAAATATGAAGTCAGCATCAATAAAAATGATGTAAAAGATTTTGGACGATATATGAAACAACATGATTTTAATATAAGTTCAGAACAAAAAGAAATCAATGATGTTGAATTATATGGAATCATAGTATATTTTCTGCAAATGGTCGGAGAAGACATAGAATGTAGTCTTCAGAGTGATACGGTTTTGATCGAATCGCTGTTAGAACATATAAGGACATTAAAAAATTGGGAAGATTATGATTTTGAGATGCCTTTAAGCGATGAACTTCCGATTCCAAAAGAAATTTTAGAAAAAACAATTGAAAAAAACAGTATTATTTTAGAGAGATATTTAGGATATCCATTAACAAAAGAGATGAAAGAATCAATCATGATTCATATATGCGCGGCTTTTGTTCGAAATCTTGAATATTTAAATCTATTAGAAGTATTGATCGTATGTCCAGGAAGTATGGCAACAGGAAAATATCTAGAGGCGCAGGTTAAAAATTATTTTGACTTTAGAGTTGCCGCAGTGATACCAAGTAGAGATGTTGAGGAATTTTTAAAGAGCAATAAGATTGATTTTGTGATCTCAACGGTAAACGTAAGATCAGAAAGTGTCCCATGCGTAAAAGTGCAGGCACAGCTAACAATGAATGATATTAATGCGATACAGAATATTGCATTTTTATTAGGTAGAAAAGAAAATAAATCAGAAAATGAAAGTCGCTATGTAGAACAAAATTTTTTGGATGTTATGAAGACTTTTCTTGAAAAATTAGATGCTAGCAAGAGAGATGAGTTTTTTGATGAGGTTTATGCATTGATGGAAACGAAGATTCAAAGTACTGGTAAAAGTATTTTAGCACAGATGCTAGACCCATCAAAAATTATGATAAAACAAGAAAAAATAACATGGGAACAAGGAATTTTACAAGCAGCTGATATTTTAGAGAAAAAGGGCTGTGTTGGTTCTGATTACGGAAAAAAAGCAGTAGAAAATGTAAAAGAATATGGTGATTATATTATTATCAGTAAAGGAATTGCTTTAGCGCATGCAGGAAAGAAAGAGGCACATGTCTACAAAGATGGATTAAGTCTTGTAATGTGCCCAGAAGGAATCGAATTTACGGAAGGAAATATCGTATATTTGGTATTTTGCTTTGCAGTTGCGGAAGAAAAAGATTATCTGAAGTTATTCCAGGAAATTATTGCGTTAGGCAAAACACAAAAAAAGATGAAAGATATCTTACAGCAGAAAAATGTTGTTTCTTTATACCATTCATTGGTATTTTAAATGAAAATGTATTTTTATAAAAGATAGACAGGAAAGGGTGTTTGACATGAAAATCAATATCAAAGAATTCACAGGAAAATGCAGTTGTGGCAGAGACCACCAATTAGTTGTAGATGACGTAATCTTAGAAGAAGGAGCATTAAAAAAACTTCCAGAAATCTTAAACAAAGAACCATACAATCAGTATAAACATCTTGTTATGGTATGTGATGACAATACCTACGAAGCAGCAGGGAAAGAAGTAGAAAAATTATTAAATGGAATTTCTGTGATCAAATTAGACCCAGAAAATCTTCATGCAAACGAGATCGGAGTAGCAAAAGTCAAAGAACAATTAGATCCGATTAAAGAAGTAGACTGTATGATCGCAGTCGGATCAGGAACAGTTCATGATCTGACAAGATATAATGCATATGAAAGAAAGATTCCATTTATCTCAGTTCCAACCGCAGCCAGTGTAGATGGTTATGTATCTACAGTTGCAGCTATGTCATGGTATGGATTTAAGAAGAGCATGATCGCAGAATCGCCTATTTTAGTCGTTGCAGACAGCCGTATCATTACAGATGCACCAATGAGACTGACAGCATCCGGAGTCGGAGATCTGTTAGGAAAATACACGGCCCTTGCAGACTGGAAGATCACAAATATTCTGGATGGAGAATATATCTGTGACCGTATCTGTGAGATGGAATATGATGCACTGGATAAATTAAAAGAATCCTTAGATGGATTAAGTAACAGAGATATCAACGCATATGAAGAATTGATGTATGGATTATTATTATCAGGACTTGCCATGCAGATGACAGGACATTCCCGTCCCGCATCCGGAGCAGAGCATCATATGGCACATTTCTGGGAGATGGCCGTGATCAATGATGAGATCGATGCATACCATGGAGAGAAAGTAGGAGTCGGACTGATCCAGGTAAGTGACATCTACCATGAAGCAGTAAAATATTTAAAAGAGGGCAACTTCAAGGTAAAAGATCATGTGGATATTGAGACAGACCTGATCGAAAAGACATTTACCAATAAAGAATTATGCGAAAGCATTAAAAAGACAAATGATCCAAATCTGTTAGATCTGATCGATCCAAAAGTATTAAGAGAAAAAACAGAAGAGATCATCAGGATCATAGAAGAGATTCCAAAAGCAGATGAGATTGTTGCAATGTTAGAGAAAGTACATGGAGTAAAAAGCTTAGAAGACATCGGATTTACACCGGATATGAAAGAGAAAACAGCAAGAGTTGCACCATATATCCGTGACCGTATCACATTTATGAGAATTCTGAAATTCTATGATTTTTATGATGATGTGATCAAATAGGAGGGCAGCTCATGTTTGAAAAAATCAAATGTTTTATCCTTGATATGGATGGAACGATCTATCTTGGGAATGAACTATTCCCATTCACCAAAGATTTTTTAAAGAAAGTCGAGGAAACTGGAAGAGAATATTATTTCTTTACCAATAATTCATCAAAAAGCCAGCGGGCTTATATTGAGAAACTTGGGAAGCTTGGGATACCGATCAAGAAAGATCAGATGATGATCTCAAGTCATGTGATCATCAAATATCTTAAAGAACATTACGATGGAAAGAGTATTTATGTGCTAGGGACCCCATCCCTGATCCAGGAATTTCAATATTTTGATATGAACCTGACAGACGAAGATCCAGATATCGTAGTCTTAGGATTCGATACAACCTTAACTTATGAAAAGCTTTCCAAAGCATGTCATTATATCCGAAATGGCTGTACATACTTTGGAATCAATCCAGACTGGAACTGCCCGATGGAAGGTGGAACATTTATTCCAGACTGTGGTTCCATGGCAAAATTAATTGAGGCTTCAACGGGAAGATTTCCAGAATTCTTTGGAAAACCGTCGAAACATACACTGGACTATATCATTCAGCAAACGGGATACGAACCGGACGAGATTGCTATTGTAGGGGACCGGCTGTATACCGACATCGCAGTTGCAGATCAAAGTGATGTGACATCAATCTTAGTGCTAAGTGGAGAGAGCACAAGAGAAGATGTAAAAACAAGTGATGTAAAACCTGATGTGATCTTAGAAGATCTCTCTGAGATCACCAAAATGTTATAACGCAAAAAGGACACGGAATGATCACTACTAGTTCCGTGTCCAATTTTATCTAAAAAAACATTATTAAAATTTTAATAGCAAAAGTTATAAATTGATATTTTTTCGTGTACGAGCAACATTCGTAGAATCACGAGAAATAAGTTTTGATTTGTATTCAATACGGATCACACATTTATCATCTTGAACGAAGAAGTCATCCTTTTCCTGAATCTTTTCATAGATCATATCAAATGCTTTCTTTCCTTTGTCTTCCATGTAATGCTCCACAGTCGTCAATGAGATTGGAAGCAGACTGGAAGCAAAGTCATTGTCAAATCCACATACACTAAAATCATCGGGAATTTGATAGCCTTTTTTAAGGATCGCATCCATGATCCCATAAGAAACCATATCGTTGTTACCGATGAATGCAGTAGGATTTGCGAGATTTCTGTCATCAAGACATTCATTGCATAATTGATAACCAACGCCGTGTTCTAAGAAAATATTTTTACGTTCAAGTTCTGGATCAATTTTGGCTTCTTTTACAATGATATTATAAGGTTCATTCATACAAAGTTTCTTATAGGTGTTCTGAATTGCTTTTAAACGTTGATAACGCATGGCAAGAGACAGGCTTTTACCAATCGTGGTTGTTAAAAATGCGATATTACGGTGTCCAAGTTCATATAAATGTTCAGCCATCAAAACTCCAGCAGTATAGTTACTTGTCTCGATGACATTCAGATCAATATCTGTTGTTTTATCTCCGATAACGATCACGGGATATTTCTTAGCAACCTTTTCTAAAAACTGTGGGCATTGGGGCATCATAGTAAAAACAATACCACTGATATGCAGTTTGATCATATCCTGAAGGAACTCTTTTTCCAAGGCTTCATCACGGAAAGTCGTGATGATCAAAGTTTTAAATCCTTTTTGATAAGCAGCCTGTTCAATGGATTGTGCGATCGTAGAGTAATAAGAGTTTGATATGTTAGGGCAAAAAATAGCAATATACTTTGCGGATCTTTGAGTATTGTAAGCAGGTGTACCATTCTTTTTTGGGGAAGAAGAAATCTCATATCCTAATTTTTTCGCAGAGGATAGAACCTTTTCAACCGTTTTATTGGAAAAAGAAACTCCTTCGCGTTTATTTAAGATCATGGAAACAGAACTTACGGAAACACCTGAATCATTCGCAATGTCTTTTAATGTAACTTTTTTATGATATGACATAATTCCCTCCTGAATAATATTAAAAGTTTAATAAAAAAACAGAAAGAAACTATGCAAAATAGACAAAAATTAATAAGAATTATTAGTCAATAATCTGTATTTTTATTAAAACAATTAAAAATAATTGAATAAAACAATTAAAAAAGTTAAAATTCAATTAAAGAAACAGAGATACAAAAATTAAAAGTTTAATTAATTTTAACACATTTATTATTCCGGAACAATAAAAATGTATTCTCGAGAGCGTGATATGAAAAAGGAGGTTGCATTTATGAAAGTTATTCAGATTTCAGATTTCCATTTAAGAGGTGATGGGAAATTATCTTTCCAGAAAGCAGATACAATGAAAGCCTTGCATCAGACGATCGATTATTTTTGTTCAATGAAAGATTATGAATTACCAGAATTTTTTGTAGTGACTGGGGATTTGTCTGAGGGTGGAACAAGGGAAGGATATGAGTTTATGAGAGAGGGACTTAGAAAACTTCCAAGACCAGTCTACATTGTTCCTGGAAACCATGATAAAAGAGACTTCTTTTTAGAAATGTTTACAGAGGAAACTCCGGTAAAAGAGGATATCAAACCTTATATCTGCTATACAATCGATGAATATCCAGTTCGAGTGATCGTAATTGATACAAGCAAACCATCTTGTCATTCGGGTGGATTAAGCGATCGGGTAGCAGAGTGGCTGGAAGAAAGAATTACAGAATATCCTGAGAAACCAACATTAGTATTTACACATCATCCGCCATTTGTAACAGGATTGCCAGCAATGGATGAAGGATTTGATCAGGCAGACAGACTTGCACAGATCTTAAATAAACATGAAAATGTTACGTTATGTTGTGGTCATATGCATACTGCTATTTTTACATCATGGCATAAAATTCCATGTGTGACATGTCCACCGATCGCAATGCAGATGGAAGTTGATTTTAGGGGGAAAAATGATATAAATCTTACAGAGGAAGAGAAAAAAGAGGAATTTAAAGGTGGAGGAGATCGCTTCTTCCTTGGAAATCCAGGATATTTGATTCATGATCTTCAAGGAGATCGCATTAATACACATTATCAGACAATTCCAACGGGTGCTGATTATTCAGGACCATGGCCATTTAAATACTATGAAGGGGAAGAAGATTAACAAGAAGGAGGATAAAATATATGGAAAAAAATAATTTTCGAAAAATTGCAACGATCACATTGTTTGAAAGTGCGGTGCAATGGTATTGTTTCTTATTATATGGAACAGCAGCAGGAACTGTGTTTAATAAAGTGTTTTTCTCACAGACGGGAAATGGAACAACAGCGCTGATCCTTTCTTATATGTCATTTGCGATTGGATATATTGCAGGTCCATTTGGTGCGATTTTCTTTGGACATATTGGTGATAGAAAAGGTCGAAAAGTTACGATGTATGCCTCTTTATTGATGATGGGAATTTCGACATCGATCATCGGAATCCTGCCGCCAGCGGCAAGCGCAGGAGTCGGAGTAGTTATCGTTCTTCAGTTAATGCGTCTGGCACAATGCTTTGGACGTGGTGGAACATGGGGTGGAGGAATCTTAATGGCATACGAAAATGTGCCAGAGAATAAGAGATCTTTCTATGCAGCGATTCCACAGATCGGTCTTCCGATTGGATTCGGATTATCTTCTATTTTGATCGCAGTACCAACATTGTTATTACCAGAAGATATTTTCTTTACATGGGGATGGAGAATTCCTTTCTTGGCAGCAATTATCTTGACATTGATCGTTATCCGTCAAAAAGGTGAAATGATGGAAACAGAAGATTACAAGAAGGCACAGGCAAAATTAGAGGCAGAAGAAGCAGAAGGAAAGAAACATAAAGTCGGATTTATTCCAATGGTAAAAGGATACTGGAAAACATTACTTCTTGGATGTGGTACAAGATGGGTGGATGGAACATTTTATAATATTTTTATCGTATGGATCTTGTCCTATTGCATTAACTGGCTTGGAATGCCACTGATCCAGACTTATATTATTACGATCATAGCATGTATTTTTAAGATTCCATTTACACTGTTTGGTGGATGGTGTGCACAAAAACTGGGAAATACAAGAACATTTGTAATTGGAGCTTTAGCATCAGCTGTTTTGAGTATTCCTACGCTGAAAGTTATTGAATTAAGCAAAGGAAACCTTGCGATCACAATTATTGGAATCGTTCTTGGCTGGAGTATTGCGTATAACCTGATCTGGGCTGTTATCAGTTCTTTATGGTCTTCTTACTTTGAAACAGAAGTACGTTATTCAGGAATTTCTTTTGTATATCATGTGCCAAGTTTCTTAGTAGCTGGGATGGTACCAACAATCTGTACATTGCTGATTAACTATGGAAAAGGTGATACGATTTATGTAGGTATCTATTCTACAGTTGTAGCGCTGATCAGTGCTGCATGTGCATTGGCTCTAAAAGCTCGACATGATCGAGGAGAGAAATAAAGAATGAAGGGATTTGCAGGGGAATCATATGTTTGAAAAAATCAAATGTTTTATTCTTGATATGGATGGAACGAGTTATCTTGGGAATGAACTATTTTCATTTACGAAAGACTTTTTAAAGAAAGTTGAAGAAACAGGGAGAGAATATTATTTCTTTACGAATAATTCTTCGAAAAGCCAGCAAGATTATATTGAGAAACTTGAAAGGTTTGGAATCAGGATCAAAAGCCAGCAAATGATGACATCCACACATGTGATCAGTCGATATTTGAAACAACACTACGAGGGAAAAAGTGTTTATGTGGTAGGGACCCCATCCCTGATCCGGGAATTTCAATATTTTGGTATAAATGTGACAGAAGAAGATCCAGATATTGTAGTTCTTGGATTTGATACAACCTTAACTTATGAAAAGCTTTCCAAAGCATGTCATTATATCCGAAATGGCTGTACATACTTTGGAATCAATCCAGACTGGAACTGCCCGATGGAAGGTGGAACATTTATTCCAGACTGTGGTTCCATGGCAAAATTAATTGAGGCTTCAACGGGAAGATTTCCAGAATTCTTTGGAAAACCGTCGAAACATACACTGGACTATATCATTCAGCAAACGGGATACGAACCGGACGAGATTGCTATTGTAGGGGACCGGCTGTATACCGACATCGCAGTTGCAGATCAAAGTGATGTGACATCAATCTTAGTGCTAAGTGGAGAGAGCACAAGAGAAGATGTAAAAACAAGCGATGTAAAACCGAATGTGATCTTAGAAGATCTTTCTGAGATTACTAAAATGTTATAACGCGAAAAAAGATACCAAATGATTCACTACTAGTTTGGTATCTTTTTTCATATTTGATCAAAGTTACAACATCCTGTTCTTCCCACCATTCTCTGATAAAATCTGTTTTATCGATATAAAAACAATGATTTTCACGAAGAGAAGCAAAACCTTGATTGCCGAGAGAAATTGGTAATTGCATGATAGGAAATCTGCTTTCCTGTTGTGTTTTACGTCACGTATACTATAATTATAACTGAAGAAAGAATTGATTTCCAGAAATAAAATTACACATCACGAGAGGAAAATGATATGAATTTTGGAATTATAGGATTTGGCAGAATCGCCAGAAAGTTTGTACAGGCAATTGAGGCAACAGATGAAGGAAAGATTTATGCGATCAGCTCACGTTCAGTTTCCATGGATGATCCATATTTAAAGGAACATCCAGAAGTCAAAGTATATAAAGATTATGAAGAACTGCTAAATGATCCGCAGGTAGATGCAGTTTATATCGCACTCACACATAAATTTCATAAAGAATGGATCTTAAGATCATTGGAACACCATATCCCAGTATTAAGTGAGAAGCCGTTAGTGTTAACATCCACAGATGTAGATGAGATTCAAGAAAAAGTAAAGAAAACAAATACATTGTGTACCGAAGCATTAAAAACAAAATTTAACACAGGGTATGATCATCTAAAAGAAGATCTGAAGAAAATCGGAAACATCCAAACAATTTATGCAAATTTCTGCTCAGATTCATTAGAATTGCCTAAGACATCATTTTTATTTGATAAAGAACAAGGTGGGGCATTAAATGATATTGGAAGCTATGTGCTTGGATTTATTCTGGGAATTCATGAAGAAGAAATTGATAAGATAGAAACTGAGAGAAAAGATATTGAAGGTATCAATTATTATTTCAGATCAAAGATTTATTTTAAAGATGGATGCATCGCAACCGCCGAAGGTGCAATCGATCGAGAAATGGATAGATATGCAAAAATCGTCGGAACTAAAGGAGAGATCATGATTCCAAATTATAACAGGATCATTGATTATACGATTCATTGGAATAACGGAACAACAGAGACGAAAAGTTATCCATTTAAAGGAAATGATATGACAATGCAGATACAGAATTTTATGGAAGATGTGGAAAATGGAAAGGTACAGAGTGAGAAACATTGTCTGGAGGATACAAAGAAGATTCTGGAAGTTAGTGAGATGATATCGGCATAGTAAAATGCAAGAATGTAAAATTTAATAAAACAAAATCGCTGTGTGATGGTCTATAAAGGTTGTTGCATAGCGATTTTATTTTATTTCATAGAATTAAAACTTTTTAACAAATGATTCCGTATATAATAATGTACAGTACAAAAAAACCAAGAAATGAGTGGCATGCATGCTAATAGAACAAAAGTTGATCAAAAGAATAAAGAAAAAACAAGATAAAGAAGCAGCCAACGCACTGATCTCATATTATTACAAAGAAGTCTATGCATATGTATACCGACAAACAGGAAATGAAGAACTTGCAAAAGATTTGACACAGGATATTTTTATACAGATCTTGCAAAAGATCACAATATTTGATCATAAAAAGGCTTCATTTCGGACATGGATGTATAGGATTGCATCGAATAAGATATGTGATCATTATCGAAGCAAGGTACATCGTTTGTCATTAAAGCAAGAACAGATTGATATGACAGATGAGAATCTGGAACTTCATAGTGGTAATTTAGGAACAGCGGTCAGGGACTTGTCCGAGTTGATCATCCATAAGGAGCTGATAGAGGACATTATGGAAATTGTTTCGCTATATAAGCAGGAGTGGCAGGAGATTTTTTATATGAAATGTTTTGAAGAAAGGACATTTCAGGATATATCGCAGACATTAAATATTTCCGAAAACACAGTGAAATCAAGGTTTTATAAAATGATACGACAAATAAAAAGCGAGGTGGACTATCAGTAATGAAAAAAGAAAATAATCAGGAATTTTATGTAGAACAGATGGACGTTCGTTACCCACGACGGTCAGAAATACAGAATGAAATTGAAGACATCATTTTAAAAGGTATGCCTCAAAAGATTTCATTTCTAAAAAGAATGAAAAAGATTTATCTGGGACCTGGGTTAAGAGTTATTTATTATAAAAATCTTTCTGTATTTTTTGCAACGTTTATAATTTATTTTGCCGTGTGTCTTGGACTAGTACTTTCCTTTGAGGAGGAAATCAGACAATTTGGGGCAGCTTTTTTGGGAATGCCCGTTTTCTTTCTATTGTTTTCTTACTTTACTTGCTATATGGACGAACAGACGCAGATCAATGAATTAAGAAATACGATGTATTATTCGATGAATTATATTGTGAGCCTTCGCCTATTTTATACAGCAGTCGTATTATCTCTGGTGAATACCAGCTTTTTATTCCTTAGTGGGATTAGGGAGAAAGCAATCTTATCGGTTGGAGTTGTTGGAGTTTCAAGTATGCTGGTCTTTGCGATCATTGCTGTATACATTTATCGCAGATGGAATAACTATAAGTGCTTTGCGGGTCTTGGTGCAATATGGGTATTACTTTTTGCAGCGATCATGCGATTACCGGAAACAAAGATTTTATTTCTTTTTGAATATATTCCATTAGGAATTCAGATTGCAACAATGATCGTGTGTTTTGTGGCTTTATTTACTTTGGTTGGAAGAATGGAGGAGAAGGATGCTTACACTTTCGCATATTAGAAAAGATTATGGAAAATTCACAGCAGTGGAAGATATTAATCTGGAACTTGAAAATGGTTTATATGCCATGCTCGCACCAAATGGTGCAGGGAAAACGACATTGATCAAAATGATCACAACACTTTTGTATCCAACAAGTGGAGAGATTTTATACGATGGAATGGATATTTATAAAATGGGAGAAACATACCGGGATGTGATCGGTTATCTGCCACAGCATTTTGGATATTATAAAAATAATACACCAACACAGTATCTTGATTATCTTGCAGCGTTAAAAGGAATTTCCAAAGAAGCTGCAAGAGAAAAAATTCCAGAATTATTGGAGTTAGTAGGATTAAGCGATGTCTCCAATAAGAAAATGAAAAAATTCTCTGGTGGAATGATTCAGCGTGTAGGGATAGCACAGGCAATGTTAAATGATCCAAAAATTCTTGTATTAGATGAACCAACGGCAGGACTTGATCCAAAAGAGAGAGTAAGATTTCGAAATATATTATCCGTATTATCCAAGGATCGAATAGTGATCCTTTCAACGCATATCGTATCAGACATTGAATCTATTGCAAATCATGTCATTATGATCAAAGAAAAACAGTTATTAAAAAATGATACAGTTCCAAACATCTGCAAGGAGCTTGAGGGGAAGGTATTTGAGAAATCAATCAATGAATCCAAGATCCAAGAATTTGAACAAAAACGAATCATTTTATCCATGCGACAGGAATCAGAAAAAATGATGGTCCGATATTATAGTGAGGAAGAAGATAATAATGCAAGACCGTGTACACCAAACCTTGAAGATGTATTTTTAGTCACTTACAGGGAGGAAAAATAACATGCGGATCATAATCAATGAATGTAAAAAAATATTGGATATTCGAATCATACTGTTATTATGTATGTTCTCTATTTTATACTATATGACATTTACACAAATATATCGATATCCAACTGGAGGACAGTTAACAAATACAAAGTATGACATTCCATTTACGGCAGAACTAGTGAAAGAATGGGGACCAAAGTGGAAAGTAAAAGATGAAAAACAATACCAGGAGAAACATCAGGAATTAGAAAGAGGTTTTGCAAAGATCATAAAACAAGATCAAGAGCTTTCAAAAAGAGGGATTGTGGATTATGAAATTTTTAATAAAAAATATGAAGAACTTGGTCAAAAAACAACTTTATCAAAGCAGGAAAAAGAACTTGATAAAATATTAGAAAATTATGTGTTTTATAATGATAAGACATCAAAAATTTTTTTGGATATACAAGCTTTAGAACATATCAGAGAGTTTCAAGGATCTGAATATGGAGTTTCGGATAAAAAATATAAAGAATTAAAAGCAGATGGATTTTTTGATGGAACGAAGTTATATCAAAAGGCAATCGAAAAGAGGGTAAAAAGAGATTACATATCATTAGTACATGAGGGAGTGTTTTACATTTTGCAAGAAGATATGGTAACGATCGGTGGTTTGATCATGATCTGTTTTTTTGCATTGATCATTCCATATCAGCTAAAACAGCGTTTAAGACAGGTTATTCCGATTCTGGCAACGACGAAAACAGGAAGAAGGATTTATCAGATTCAATTGATAGCAAGTGCACTTGTTGCACTCTTTGTTGGAATTCTTCAAATGGCTGTATATGGGATTATCTGGCATTTGAAGGGATTATCGGTATTTTGGAGATGTGAGAGTTGGGGAATCGCATCAAATTCTTACTGGTGCGATAAGCTTTCTTTTGGAACTTATATGTTACTTTATATGGCTCTGATCTTATTATTTGCAATCGCAAGTATTGTGATCATTGATTTTATCGGCAGAACAATTGGAAATTATATGGGAGCTGTTGCGGTTTCAATTCCAGTATGTGGGGTGATGATGTTTCTTATGAGGAAAATTTATTATATGCTCTTTCTGATCACAAATGATCAGGTTCTGGCATACTGGGAATTATATGCACTCGCAACATGGCTCATAGTGATGCTTCTGTTTTATAAGATCAGAAGTAAGCGATGGAAAAAGGTGGATTTATGAGAATTTTTAAATTAGAGTTTCAAAAGATCATGAAAAATCCAATGCTTTGGTTATTGGCAGTGATATTTTGTCTTGTGAATTGTTTAATTATTTACAATGAGGTGGGAAATAAGGATACATCCAAAGAATTAGTGATCATGCATGACATTATTAAAAAAACAGATGATACAAACCACTCACGCCAGGCTAAAAATAGAAATGAAAGAAAGCAGTTATCCGAGGCATATCAAGAATATTACAAAAAAAATATCGACTTGTATGACAAACTTGATATGACGAAGATCCTAAAACAAAAAGAAGAAATGCTTCAGTATCACCCCAAGGGATTTATGAAGAAATTCGTAAAAGATAACTATGAGCATCTGCAAAAAAGAGTGGAGGAGATCAAATCTGATAAAGAATATAACGATGCTTTTTATCCAGGACAGTATTATGAGATTCATTCGTTATTATATTCAAAGTTAGGGAAAAAATTAATCGTGGAAATGAGTCTTTTGATGGCACTCAGTATTTTGTTTATCATGGATTATGAGAGACTGCAAAAGACAAATGATCTTGTAGATGCAACCAGAACTGGGAAGAGAATCATGGATTATAAAGCTTTTACGGGGACGTTAAGTGGAATTTTATTTTCAGCGATACTATGCAGTGTTACATGGATTTATTTTTTTTACTGCGTATCATTCAAAGGACTATGGAATGTCTCAGTTGCCTCCACACTAGTTGCAGAAAAAAGATATTCGGGATGGTTTTATCCATTTGTTACATTCTTTAAAATGACGCAGATACAATACTTGATCCTAACACTTACCGTATATCTTGGAATCATCCTGTTGATTGCACTGGCAACGATCGCAATCCAATTCTTGCTAGGGAACAGTTATTTTTCATTTGCTATATTAATTCTCTTAAACATGGCATTGTTCCTAGGTGCTTACTATTCGAATGTAACATTTATGGATGTTATATTACGCCTGCTAAACCCAACAAATCTCTATATTACAAGCGGAGCCTGGTTTATGGAAAATGACATTACGTTGTCATTTGCAGGAAATGAATTCTGGATCATAGGAGTGACGGGGGTATGGATGATTTTATGTGTTAAAATAGCAAGAAATTTTAAGTTGTATGACAGAAATGTATCGAGTATTCATAAAAACATAAAGAAAGATAGGTGTACGAAAAACGAATTTCATTGACGGATTTTTTGCAAAACGCTGATCCGCCAACACTCCTGCACAACTCACTGCGTTCAAACAGTGCCCGTGTTGGCTGCGATTTTGCAAAAAATCCTATGAAATTCTATTATTTCGTACACCTATCTTTCTTTATGTTTTTATGAATACCTGAAGACATTCCCGTATACAATTAAGATTTTCAAGACAGAAGAGTGGATGTTTTACTATGTTGGTTTACATCTTTTAGATGATTGATAACTGAAAATTCTCTCCTTTTAAGGTCTCGTTTAACATACACATTGTGTAGTGGTTTGAATCACGGAAATTATTTTCACCAACAATTTCCGTCATCAAACTACAAATTCAAATAATCCCGGATAAAAAACGCCGTCATCAAATGAAACCTCTCTACCGTATCATCCAATTTCAAATCCCAATGATCCTCGATTACCCGCATCCGATAAGTAATCGTATTTCGATGACAAAACATATTCGAAGCCACATGCTGGATACTCCCATTACAAAGCAGATACTGATGCAACGTCTCCAGATAATTTGTATCATGAATCTCATCATACTCTTCAATATTCTTCAAATACTCATCATGATAAGCCATCAAAAGATTTTTATCATTCACAGAATGAAGAATCCGAAAGAATCCCATCTCCTCAAACCGGGCAATTTCCTGTCCTTTATTCACAGCATAAACAAGAGCAGCCAGAGAACGTTGATAACTTACACGAATCTCACGAAGCGTGTGGACAGAACTTCCAATTCCTACATAAATCTGCATTTTTTTAAACGAACTTTTCAGTGTAGAGATCAAAGAAGATATTTCGTTATAAATCAATTCTTCTTCCATGTCATGAAAAACAAACAAAAAATGATTTTTATAAAAAGCAATATGAATATCCAGATCGTTTAGTTTGATATAACTTTCCATCAAAAACAGCAGACGCAATTTAAGATCATCAGAGATCGCTTTCTTATTACATTTTATTAAAGCAATCTTATAACAATCTTCTTTCTCAAAATGATTGTCTTCAAGAATTCGCAAAGCATCATAATGGTGCAGGGAATCTTCTTCAATAAAAGATAAAAATGCATCCGTGATCGAAGTATCTTTCTGTGTATCCATAAAGATCTTATTATAATAATCTCTTGTAATATCATAAATATGAACTTTCCAAGGCATCTCGATCAATGGATAGTTGTGTTTGTCGCACAATGCTTTAATAGAATCAGTGATATCTTCGGAAAGAATATATTTTCCTGTATTTAAGATCATCCCGCAAGTATGGCTTTTGATCATCGTTTCAATAAAATCATAAAGAGAAGCCTCATCCTGACAGTTGATCCCTGTCGTGATGATCAGTTCTCCACCCTTTAGAAAGTCGTGGGTAGAACTGCCTTCAGAGACATAAACCCAATTCATGATATGATCAATCCCAGTTTCACCTGCGATCATGGAAAGATGGTATTGATGTTTGGTTTGTGTATATAATTCATTTAATGTAAGAGGCATAAATCTGCCCTCCTTTATTTGTGCCCTATTCATTTGAAGTCATGTAAAAATAGTCTACCATATTTGATACTATTTGTGCAATGAACACAAAGGATCAAAGGAAAATTGTGATAAAAGAATATAGGAAACTAATAAAAAATATGCAAAAATACAGTTAACAGGTACTTGATGACGATGTCTATAAAAGCTAAGCAGAGTACCACGTCCATAGGAGCAACTGCACCGCATGGGCGTGGGTAAATGAGTCCTGACGGACCCAGACTTTATTTTATTCCTTGATTTTTGATATATTGTTGGATAACTTTCAGACTGTTTTCACTCACGGATGAGATAAAATAACTGTCTGACCAGAAGTAAGGCTTCCAGTAATACTTCTTTAAATTCGTATCTCCATACAGCTTTCTGGCTCTTCTGGCAGTTTGTGTCTTTAGGACATTGGCAAGTTCTGCCGGAGATGTCATAGTATCTGCTTCCAACAGGATATGAACATGGTCTGGTTCTCCATTGATCTCCAATATATGAAAGCCTCTCTGATCTGCAACGTAACGGATCCTTTCATAAACAGCATCACGGACTCCGTTAACTAAGACGGGATGTCGAAATTTCGTAACAAACACGATATGATACTGAAGTAAAAAGCAACTGTGCCTGTGGATATAATAATCTGTATTATCTTTCTTTCGCATGATGTATCTCCTTTACAACTAAACATATGTTTGCTACAATTATATTGTAGAAATACAATGTTTTCAAGACATTAGAAAGGATACAATCATATGGCATTTTCCGTAACACAACGGGTGATCTCATCCGAAGATATGATCTACAGTTATTGTGATGACTTCTGCAGAAAAGCAAAGTTATTATATAATGCTGCTCTTTTTCGTATCCGTAACATCTTTACTGGATATGAAAAAGAACATCGGACAGACAATGAAGAAGATATCTTTTGTGAGGTTCATGCATTACAAGATGTTCATCCTCAGATCCATGTCCGAAAAGTGATCTCTTACAACCATCTGGAGAAGCTGATGCGTGTCACGGAAAATCCGGATTTCTTTATCGGACTGCCGATGCAGACAGCACAGGCGATGGTAAAGCAAGCTGTCACAGATTTTAAAAACTGGCTGGCTTCTTTAAGAGAATATAAAAAACATCCGGAAAAATTTTTAGGCAGACCAAAGATTCCCCACTATAAAAAACAAGATCTTGCAACAGTGATCATCACCAATCAGGATGCTGTTTTATATCCGTCAGAAACTGGAGTATCCTTAAAACTGCCAATCATAAAGAAACGTCTGAGTTTTTCTAATATTTCTGAACATGCTTTCTTAAAAGAAGTCCGGATCAAACCTTATCATGGAAGATTTCTGTTCTGTCTGACATTTGAAGAACCAGAGCCGGTGATCGAAACTTCCATGCCTTATACCTGTGCCATTGACTTCGGGATCGACAACTTCGCAGCTATCGTATGTGATGATGGATCATCCGCAATCTACAAGGGCGGAGCTGTTTTATCCGATACCCAGTGGTTTCATAAACAAAAGGCAATGTACATTTCCATTCTGACCAATGGGCATAAAAACCGATATGCAACATCAAAGAGATTGGCTGATCTCTCTTATCATCATGCGAATTTTGTGAAGGATCAGTGTCATAAGATCAGCCGGAGTATCATTGATTTCTGCGTAGATCATTATGCAGGAACTTTGATCTTTGGTGTGAATCCGTTATGGAAACAGAATTCCAGGATTGGAAAAATCAACAATCAGAAGTTCGTCTCCATGCCGATCGCTTTTCTACGAGCTATGATCACATATAAAGCATTGAATGCAGGGATCAAGATCATTGAACAGGAAGAAAGTTATACTTCCAAAGCAGATATCACAACAAAAGATTATATTCCTACTTATCGTGTGGATGATGAGAACGCACAGTTTTCCGGGATTCGTATCAAACGAGGTCTGTATCGTTGTGCAGATGGAACGATCCTGAATGCTGACTGTCATGCAGCAGCGAACATCATGAGAAAAGCAGTTCCGGATATTTGGGATCGAACAACAGACTTTTCTTTTCTGACAAGTCCAAAAGTGTATGGATTCCACGAACTGAACCTTAAAAGTATTCCCGTCAAAGGGATAGTGGCATAAGTGAATATGCCCTGATCGGTACGAACAGCCAGAATCTTCTGGTCAGAGATGAGTAATTGTTACGACTGTCAGAAGCCTCTTCCATAGGAACTACTGTACCGCATGGGAGAGGTAATTCACGACATCTAAAAAAGCATATGCGGTTGGAATGGGACCTTTCCCAGATGGTGTTTATCGTGCACAGTTCCCATACTACTATAGAAATCCAGAAGGAATGCCACAGGAAGCGGCTTTAGATTATTATTTAAATTCTATCAAAGATGTTTTTGAACAGTGTGGACCAGCAGATAGTATCGCAGCTATTGTAGTAGAACCATTACAGGGTGAAGGTGGATTTATCCCAGCACCGATCGAATGGGTAAAGGCGGTCAGAAAGATCTGTGATGAAAATGGAATCTTGTTAGTTGCAGATGAAGTCCAGACAGGATTCTGCCGCACAGGAAGAATGTTTGCAACACAGTACTGGGAAGAAGCAGGAGTACAGCCTGATATCTTAGCAACAGCTAAATCTATCGCAGCAGCATTAAAGACGATCGAGATCATGGAAAGAGATGACCTAGCAGGATGTTCTTGTGAGATCGGAGAAAAAGTATCCAAGAGATTTAATGAATGGAAAGAAAAATATCCAGTGATCGGAGATGTCCGTGGACTTGGTGGAATGATCGGACTTGAGTTTGTCAAAGACCAGAAGAGTAAAGAACCATACCCAGAATTTTCTGCAGCAGTGATCAGTGGATGTGCGAAAAAAGGACTGATGATCGAGGGAGCAGGTACATATGGAAATGTGATTCGATTCCTTGCACCACTTGTTATGACAGATGAACAGTTAGAAGCGGGACTTGATATTTATGAATCTGTGATCAAGGAATTATTAGAAAAATGATCACACAAAAATGAAAAAAATTATTCAAAAAAATAAATAACTATTTAATAAGAAGAAACCAGAGAAAAATTGATGAAAAATTCAATTTCTCTGGTTATTTTTGGTAAAAATAGATAAGAAACAAAAAATATGGTGGTTTGTATTTGTAAAAAATGTTATAATAATCTTTGTAAAAAGATTTCGCAAGAAGGAGGAAATATCTATGCATAAGTATGGACCAGTGATTAAGATGTTGTCATTGGTGACTCAGATAGGAATTACGATGTTGACTTCTGTTTTTTTATGCATGGCGATCGGAATGTGGATTGATAAACATTTTTCCACAAATCTATTTCTTTTTTTTCTGATTCTTGGTATTATGGGAGGAATCAGAGGAGTATATTCTCTGATTCACAATATACTGGAACAGGAAGATATGGAGGATAAAGATGAGAGATAAATTAAGACAGCTAGACGAGACATACCTAGATCTTGTGATCGGAATTCTTTTGTGCGGAGTGTTATCTGCGATTTTGGGTATGATAATAACCAGAGGTGATCTAAGATATCTGATCGGAGCTATTGTGGGAACGATCTTTGCTCTCGTGATGATCACAACGATGATGGTAAGCATCCAGAAGTCCGTACAGATGGATACTCATCAGGCAAGCCGGAATATGATCAAGAGTGCGTTGATAAGATATGTAGCGACATTGGTTATTTTATACGTGATGATCAAACTTAGTATGAGTGCTTTTATTGCTGCATTGGTTGGATTCTTAAGCAGTAAGTTTGCAGCATTTTTACAAAAACCGATCCACGAGCATATCACGCGCAGAGTTTTACAAGAATAACGTGAATCACATTTTCCGGGTTTCTAACAGGGAGAAAGAGAAAATCGGAGAAATGGAAAATATAATAAAAAGGAGGTTGTGCCATGGGAATTATGAATGCCCCCATGATGTTGGCAGCATCATCCGGTGATGACGTTGACTTTATGGTGCATGGGCTGATCCCGCTGAAGTTTTTCGGGCATAAGGTCTGGATCACGACAACGCATGTGACGACGCTGATCGTTATGGTGTTTATCATCGTATTAGCGTTGATCGCAAGACATGCAGTTCTTCACGGTGATGAGAAGCCGTCAGGACTTCAGAATTTTGTGGAGATGATCGTTGAGATGCTTGATAATCTGGTAAAGGGAAGCATGGGAAGACATTGGCGTCCATTTGTAAATTACATTGGAACGATCATGGTCTTTATCTTTTTTGCAAATACATCTGGATTATTTGGCTTAAGACCACCGACAGCGGATTATGGGACAACGCTTGCGTTAGCGTTGATCACGTTTGTACTGATTCAGTACAGTGCATTTAAGACGAGTAAATTACATGTATTTACAGATCTTTTCAAACCGATCCCAATCTTATTTCCAATTAACCTGATCGGAGAGTTTGCGACACCGCTTTCCATGTCTCTTCGTTTGTTTGGAAATATTATGGCGGGTACGATCATGATGGCATTGTGGTACGGATTGCTGCCATGGCTTGCGCAGCTAGGTATTCCAGCATTCTTGCATATGTACTTTGATCTGTTTTCAGGAGCGATCCAGACATTTGTATTTGCGATGCTGACAATGACATTTATCACAGATAAGCGGGAAGCTTAAATTTTAGCGACAAAATTTTATGTAGTTTAGGAGGAAAAAACTATGAATATTTCAAGTGAAGCATTTGTATTAGGGTGTTCTGCGATCGGAGCAGGACTTGCACTGATCGCAGGTATCGGACCTGGTGTTGGACAGGGATACGCAGCAGGACAGGGTGCAGCAGCAGTAGGACGTAATCCAGGAGCGAAAGGTGATATCACATCTACCATGCTTCTTGGACAGGCGGTAGCAGAGACAACAGGTCTTTATGGTCTGGTTATTGGTTTGATCTTATTATATGCAAATCCACTGTTTGCAAAACTTTAATAAAACAAGCCGAAGGGAGGCCAAGGCGTGGACGGAAGAATATTTGGATTAGATATTCAGCTTGGCTTTGATGTGATTATGCAGGGAATCGCAGTGTTCATCATGTTTGCACTGCTTTCCTATATTCTGTTTGAACCGGTTCGCAAGATCTTAGAAGACCGTAAGAACAGAATTGCAGATGAGATCGATCAGGCAGCAGCCGATCAGGCAGAAGCTGCAAAGTTAAAAGCCGAATACGATCATAAACTAAAAAATGTTGAAAAAGAAGCAGATGCCTTAATGGCACAGGCCAGAAAGAAAGCACTGAAGAGAGAGGAAGAAATCGTTGCAGGAGCGAAAGAAGAAGCTGCAAGGATCATAGAAAGTGCGAACCATGAGGCAGAGCTTGCAAGAATCAATGCACAGGATCAGATGAAGCAGGAGATGGTCAAGATGGCAGTCTTAATGGCTGGAAAATTCATTCAGAACCAGATGGACGAGAAAGACCAGAATGCTTTCGTTGATCAGACCTTACAGGAAATGGGTGATAAGACATGGCTTCAAGAGTAGATAAGATTTACGGGGATGCCTATATTTCTGTGAAAACAGATGAGGACGATCTTTTAGAAGCTTTGGAAGAGGCGAAAGCTGTCAAAGAAATCTTAGATTCCAACACAGATTTCGTGAATTTCCTAAATCATCCCCAGATCACAAAAGAAGAGAAGATGGAGGCAGCAAAGAACGTTTTTGATGGCCGGGTTTCTGATGATATGACAGGATTTTTGATGATCATCATTAAGAAAGGACGTTTTAAAGAATTTGATGGAATCTTTACTTACATCATTTCGAATATCAAACGTCAGTTAGGAATCGGAGCCCTACATGTAACGTCAGCAATGCCGCTGTCACAAGAACAAAAAGACAAGATCTTAAAGAAAGTCATTGCTTCTTCAGAATATCAGAAGTTAGAGGTGACTTATGAGACAGATAAAGACATCATCGGTGGATTGATCCTTCGTATGGATGATCGGATTGTGGATAATTCCATTCGTACAAAGCTTGATTCGATGGGCAGATATCTGTCACAAATACAACTATAGAACAGGAGGAAGATAAGCCCCATGAATTTAAGACCAGAAGAGATCAGTTCTGTGATCAAAGAACAGATCAAACAATATTCAACAAAGCTTGAAACCTCTGATATTGGAACGGTAATACAGGTTGCCGATGGAATTGCCAGAATCCATGGATTAGAGAAAGCGATGCAGGGAGAACTGCTCGAATTTCCAGGGGAAGTTTATGGAATGGTATTAAACTTAGAAGAGGACAACGTAGGTGCAGTCCTCTTAGGTGACCGAAAGAATATTAACGAAGGCGATATTGTCAAGACAACGGGCCGCGTGGTAGAAGTGCCAGTTGGAGATCAACTGACAGGACGTGTCGTAAACTCCTTAGGACAGCCAATTGACAATAAAGGTCCGATCGAGACAGATAAATATCGTCCAATTGAAAGAGTTGCGTCAGGAGTAATCTCAAGAAAATCCGTAGATACTCCGATCCAGACAGGAATCAAAGCAATTGATGCGATGGTACCGATCGGAAGAGGACAGCGTGAGCTGATCATCGGAGACCGTCAGACAGGTAAGACAGCGATTGCGATTGATACGATCATTAATCAGAAAGGACAGGGTGTTCACTGTATTTATGTGGCGATCGGCCAGAAAGCATCCACAGTTGCTAATATCGTTAAGACATTAGAAGAGTTTGGTGCGATGGATTATACAACGATCGTAGCATCCACAGCCAGTGAATTAGCACCGCTTCAGTATATCGCACCATACGCAGGATGTGCGATCGGTGAAGAATGGATGGAAAGAGGAGAAGACGTATTAGTTGTATATGACGATTTAAGCAAACATGCAACTGCATACCGTACACTTTCCTTACTTCTTCGTAGACCACCTGGACGTGAAGCTTATCCTGGAGATGTATTCTATTTACATTCAAGACTTTTAGAGCGTGCAGCCAGATTATCTGATGAATTAGGTGGGGGATCATTAACAGCCCTTCCGATCATCGAGACACAGGCAGGTGATGTATCTGCATACATTCCAACTAACGTTATTTCCATCACAGATGGACAGATTTATCTGGAAACAGAGATGTTTAATGCAGGTTTCAGACCAGCGATCAATGCCGGACTTTCTGTATCACGAGTTGGAGGATCTGCACAGATCAAGGCAATGAAGAAGATCGCAGGACCAATCCGTACAGACCTTGCACAGTATCGAGAACTGGCAGCATTTGCCCAGTTTGGATCAGAGCTTGACGATGATACAAAAGAACGATTAGATCAGGGTGAGAGAATCAGAGAGATCTTAAAACAGCCACAGTATCAGCCATTACCAGTTGAGAAACAGGTTGCGATCATTTATGCAGCAGTCAAGAAACATCTCTTAGACCTGCCAGTAGATCAGATTCTTGATTTCCAGAAAGAATTATTTGAACTGATTGATACAAAATATCCAGAGATCTTTACAAGCATTGCCGAGACGAAAGTTATGGATGATGCGACAGAAGAGAAACTGATCAAAGCGATCAATGAAGCAAAAGAATCATTTAGAAAGTAAGGTGATCTGTCATGGCATCGATAATTGATATTAAAAGACGAAAAGCCAGCGTCGAAAGTACCGGACAGATCACAAAAGCGATGAAACTTGTATCCACGGTAAAGTTACAGAGAGCCAAGCAGCGTGCAGATGAGTCAAAAGCATACTTTAATAAGATGTATGAGACGATCAGCTCGATCCTTGCCAAAGCAGGTAATATCAATCATCCGTATTTACAGGAAAATGGTTCCAAAAAGAAAGGGATCATTACCATTTCATCCAACCGTGGATTAGCAGGGGGATATAATAACAATATTGTGAAACTGATCCGGGACAGCGGTATGAACAAAGAAGATATCATGATCTATGCGGTAGGACATAAAGCGATGGATACGTTAAAACATCGTGGGTATGAGATTGTTTCTGATGATTCAGAGATGATCAACGAGCCAGTCTATGATGATGCCAGAATCTTAGGAGAGAAGCTTCTAAAAGCTTTTGAAGATGGAGAGATCGGTAAGATCTATCTGGCATACACCGATTTTAAGAATACCGTGGTTCATGAACCAAAACTTGTAAAATTACTTCCAATTGAGAATGATCAGCAGGCAAATGAAGAGAAATCTGAAAGCAAGGCTCCAATGAATTTTGAGCCAGAGCCGGAAGAAGCACTTTCTTTATTAATTCCAAAGTATATCTGCAGCATGATCTATGGAGCCTTAGTTACATCTGTAGCAAGTGAAAATGGAGCCAGAATGCAGGCAATGGATTCTGCGACAAGTAATGCAGAAGAGATGATTTCAAACTTAGAACTTGCATACAACCGAGCAAGACAGGGAGCGATCACACAAGAATTAACAGAGATCATTTCAGGAGCAGAAGCCCTGAAGTGATGGACTCGATATAAGAAGCAGGAGGAAATAACATGGCAGATAATCGTACAGGAAAGATCACACAGGTCATCGGTGCGGTTCTGGATATCAAATTTGGCAGTGACAATCTACCAGAGATCAATGATGCGATCGATATTCAGACAAAAGACGGCGGGAAATTAGTCGTTGAAGTTGCACAGCACCTGGGTGATGACACCGTAAGATGTATCGCAATGGGACCAACCGACGGATTAGTCCGTGGAATGGAAGCACAGGCTACAGGCGGACCGATCTCCGTTCCTGTAGGAGAGGCAACCTTAGGACGAATCTTTAACGTGCTGGGAGATCCTATTGATAATAAACCGGCACCAGAAGGAGCCAACCGCTTACCAATCCACAGAAAAGCACCGGAATTTTCAGAACAATCTACAGAGACAGAAGTTCTGGAAACAGGGATCAAGGTCGTTGACCTTCTATGCCCATACCAGAAGGGTGGAAAGATCGGTCTGTTCGGTGGTGCGGGAGTAGGAAAAACCGTACTGATCCAGGAGCTGATCCGAAATATCGCAACAGAGCATGGTGGATATTCTGTATTCACTGGTGTAGGAGAACGTACTCGTGAAGGAAATGATCTATACACAGAGATGAGTGAATCAGGTGTTATCGACAAGACCGCCATGGTCTTTGGACAGATGAACGAACCACCTGGAGCCCGTATGAGAGTTGGTCTTACAGGACTTACAATTGCAGAAGATTTCCGTGATCGTGGAGGAAAAGACGTCTTATTATTCATCGACAACATTTTCCGTTTCACACAGGCAGGATCTGAGGTATCTGCCTTACTTGGACGAGTGCCAAGTGCGGTAGGTTACCAGCCAACACTGCAGACAGAGATGGGTGCCTTACAGGAACGTATCACATCCACAAAGAATGGATCGATCACATCCGTACAGGCAGTCTATGTGCCAGCCGATGACTTAACTGATCCGGCACCAGCAACAACTTTTGCCCATCTGGATGCAACAACTGTATTATCACGTGCGATCTCAGAGATGGGAATCTATCCAGCAGTAGATCCATTGGAATCAACATCCCGAATTCTGGATCCAAAAGTCGTTGGAGAAGAACATTACAAAGTAGCTCGTGGTGTTCAGGAGATTCTGCAAAAATACAAAGAATTACAGGATATCATTGCAATCTTAGGTATGGATGAACTTTCCGAAGACGAGAAACTGGTCGTAGACCGCGCAAGAAAGGTACAGAGATTCTTATCTCAGCCATTCTTCGTAGCTGAACAGTTTACAGGAAAACCAGGACAGTATGTATCCTTAAGTGATACGATCCAGGGATTCAAAGAAATCTTAGAAGGAAAACACGATGAGATTCCAGAAGGAATGTTCTTGAATGCAGGAACCATCGAAGAAGTTGTAGAACGTTTTGCAGCAAGAAATAAGTAGGTGATCCTATGGCTGAAAACACAATGAAATTAGAAGTCATTACACCAGAGCGCTCATTTTATACAGGAGATGTCACATTTGTTGAGTTAAATACAACCGAAGGAGAAGTCGGAATCTACGCAAGACACATCCCGATGACCATGATCATCGCACCAGGTGTCCTAACGATCACAGAAGAAGACGGAACTAAGAAGAAAGCGGCATTATTAAAAGGATTTGTGGAAGTCACAGAAACAACCATGAGTATCCTGGCAGAAGTCGCAGAATGGCCGGAAGATATCGATGTTGAACGTGCAAAGAAAGCGGAAGAGAGAGCAAGAAAGAGACTCGAAGCTAAGAGCGCAGATATTGATATTGCAAGGGCAGAGTTGGCACTTAAGAGAGCGTTAGTTCGTAAGGGATTGAAAGCATAAAGTTTATTTGAATAAGTGTAAAAAGATTCTAGGCAGATTGATTGCTTAGAATCTTTTTATTTTGTAGAAAAAATCAAATTATTTTTATAAATAGCTAACATAACATATACAATAAAAAAATAATATAATGTTATATTTATACTTGTATAAATGGTAGGCTTCATATAAAATATAAAGTAAATTAAGATTAAAGGAGAAAGTGGTTCAATGAAAAAATTAACAAAAAAACAAGTAGAAATAATGAAAATATTTTGGGCAAGTGAGCATCCATTAGCAGCATCAGATATTTTGAAATTGGATGAAAGTATGAATATTAATACGATACGTGCATCTATTCAGAGTTTACTGAAAGCAGATTATATTGAAGTTGCGGGTATTGAACATAGAGGAAATGTATTGGCACGTACTTACACTTCTAAGATTAAGATAGAAGAGTATATTATTTCTAATTTTGCAGGAATTAATAATAAAATTTCTAAAAAATCTTTGGTTGCTCAATTTATAAAAAATGAGGAGGATGAAGAGGTTATAAATGAACTGGAACAAGAATTGAAGCATAGAAAAGAAATTTTAGCGAAAAAGAGGGATAATTAGAGATGATATTTCCAACATACGGATCAGTATTTGCATGTATATTATTGAGTAGTGTTTTTATGATTGTGGTATGTTTGCTGGGAAATAGAATAAATTTTATTTTAAAAAATAGTGCTAATCTGCTGGTGATTTTCATGATCATGGTTATGCTAAGAATGTTTTTTCCATGTAACTTTGTATTCACAAAAAACATTTATTCTACACATGCACTAACTACAATATGTAATATTTTAATGAAGCATATTTGGAAGAATTATAGTGTTTCAGATGTAATTATAGTAGTATGGATATTAATTAGTCTTATGTATATATGCAAACTTATACATACACAGATTCAATTCAATCGATTTTTATCAATACTAGTACCAGATAATTCAAATAAGATAGAGAAGGCATATAAATCAGTACAAAATAATAAAAACTATAAATTTGAAATATATAAAATACAGGGAATTAAGAGTCCATGTATTACAGGATTGATTCATCCTAAGATTCTACTGCCGGAAATGGATTTTACCGAAAAAGAATTACAATATATTTTTAAACACGAACTGCAGCATTTTAATCATCATGATCTGTGGTTAAATATGTTGTGTGAAATTATTATGTGTTTTTATTGGTGGAATCCTTTCGCATATTTTTTAAAAGAGAAATTTAAAGATATGTTGGAGTTCGCAAACGATAAAAAAATAACGGAATCAATGAATGAAATGGAAATTTATGAGTATTTAGAATGTATGCTTAAAATTATAAAAAATAATAAGATGCATAAGAAGATACCAGTCCTTTGTTTTATTGGATGCGGAAGATCTACAGTTCAACAAAGATTTGACTTAATTATAAGAGGACAGGAGAAAAAATATAAACACAGAGGATATATTTTGTACATTATGGTTTTTTGTTTCAGTTATATTTTAAGTTTTGTTTTTGCATTCGAGCCAGATTATAATAATCCAGATCATATGCCAGATGAAGTTATATACAATTTAGAAAATAAAGATACATTTTTTATAAAAAACAATAAAGGATATAAAATATATTATAAAGGAAGATTTGTAGGAAAGTGTAAATCATTAGAAACATTTCAAGGATATCGTGTATATAAAAACGACAAGGAGGCAAAAGAAAATGAAGAGATTAAATAAGATGATTGTATGTTTAGGTGGGGTATTAGTATTTTCGATGGGACTTAATTTCTCTGTTCAAACAATTTATGCACAAGAAAATGTAGCAATTGTAGATGAAGGGGAAAATGGAGATATCGAGGAATATAAAAATGTTTATGTTTGGAAATATAAAGTAGTAAATGGAAATTTATATAAAAGAAAATATAATATAGTAACTGGAAAATGGGTAGGAAAATGGATGCCAGTATAAAATGATATAGTATTTTTTTAATGACTTGTTATAAAAATATTGACAATGTATACATAATGCAGTAGTATATAAGTACATTCTGGAATGTAAAAATATTATATAAGGAGAGCATTATGATAAAAAAATTAACAAAAACAATAGTTGTAGGGACATTAGTTATGTCATTAGGAATAGTAAATGTGTTTGCTAATTCGTATAAAGGATATGTTTTACCAGCAAGACAAGGAAATAATTATACAGGAGCGCATTCAAAAACTACAACAAGTAATTATATTACTAATAAAGTAACAGATGTAGAAAATGCAGGTACAGTAACTTTTTGGGCCGCAAATAAGGACGAAAAACAGATTTCATCAGATTATGATCAGAAATTAAATAGCAAAGTAAATATTAATTTTAATAAAAATGGATATAATCGGAAAAACAAACAAATTAAGTTAGGGATGGAAAATAAAAAATGGACTTTTAATCAAAGAGGATTTGTATCAGGAGAAGTGGATTTTAGATAGGAATTTAATCTGGCAAATATTTTGCCAGATTATTCTTTATTATAAAACAATAGAGCTAAAGTTTATATTAATTGTATTAAGTGATACAACGAATTTAGGAGAAGGAAGGGAAAATGAAAGTTTTTCAATTTTATGTAAGAAGCATGTTGAATCAATTAGAATTTCAGATTTGTTTTGGTTTTCTGTGCTTAATGAGTTTTGGTAGTTTTTTATGGAATTGTCTGACGTATTATGGAAAGGATTATATGCAGATTCGAAGTGGAGCAGATGTATTTTTTTTGACATCAACATCCTCTAGAATAGTGACAATGATATTCTCCTTAATTGTTCCATTGATTGCAATGATGTTATGTGCTGGATATCGTAAGAAAGGAGAAAAAGAGGGGAATAATCTTTTTGCTTTCATAAGAATGGGACATAGAAAATATTTGATGATTGGTGCGATTGCGACAATTTTTGTTACAATAATCTGTTTTTGGATGATTCTTGGAATAAATCAGATTTTATGTAGAATAGTATTTCCTGTTATAGGAATGGATAATCGATGGGGACTTCCTATGTATTTACTTCCATTAAATTATAATTCAAAGATGTTTTTGGATATATGGCAAGTTCAAAATCCGTATATTTATAATATATTTTATATTTTTATAATTGGTATTTTGGCAGGAGGAATTAGTCTTGTGTTTTATGGAGTATCTATGCTTGATATTTTTAAAAAGATGGGGTTAGTTCAGAATGCAGTTTTTTTCTTTGTTTTCTTTATTATTTTAGTGGCAATTGGACAATTATTTTCTGTTCCAATGATTAGTTTTTTATCTTATATACAAGTTGGACAGGAAGTTAGGATGATAGATTATGGAATTTTTACTGGTGTTTTGTATTTATTAGGAATTCTTTTTACTATTTGGGGAGTTCGAAAATATGATTATGTTTAGAAAAATACGAGGAAAGCATTTATATATTGTCATATCTTTTGGAATTGGAATAATTTTTGCAATAGTCGGATTATGCTTAAAAAGAAACCAGACAGCTCTTTCAATTTATAAAATTTATGAAAATATTTATGGAGAGTTAATATTGATTGGATTTCTTATTCCTATTTTTCTTGCAAATACTTTAAAAAAAGAAAAAGAAATGGAAAGAACTATAATGATACTTGCATTTTTAAGTAAACAAAAATGGTGCAAAATGATGATAAGAAAGATGAGTGAATGGAGTTTTTTCTTTACTATAAGCATTCAATGGCCGCTTATTTTTTCTAATGTTTTTTGTAATATGATATCATCTAAAAGAATAGAAAAGTGGGAGATAATATATGCATTTTTGACATGGATATTGTCGTTTATTATGTTTTTAACAATTTCTTTGATTACTATTTTGATTAAAATGAAATTAAATTCAGAAGTTGGAGCATTTTTGGGGGTAATTATATTGTTGTTTTCACCAGAATTTTGCCAGAAAATATTGCAGATTCCTGTGATTGGCTCTTTTTCGCAATTGTTTTTATCTAGTTATTTATTTTATGGAAATTATTGGATTTGGCAAAAACAGGTAATGGTAATTTTAATTTTGATTGGAATATTGTTATTTGCGATACAAGCTGTGATGGATATGACAGAAAAAAGAGATTATTTTTTATAAAAGGAGGCAAAGAAAGATGAAAGGAAACCAGCATTTAAATGGGTTAACTTTTATTTTAGCAGTGTTCCATTTTATTGCAATGTATCTTTACAAATATCTTAGTTCGGATGTTATCTTTTGGAATGTCAATGGAAAAGAAAATAAGATTTTTCAGTTTTTTGGAGGAATTTCTCCTATAGATAGTAGCAATTTGGTTTGTGTTATATTATATATTTTACCAGTATATGTATTTTGTATTTATATAGGAAATTTTTTTGTGAAAGAATTGAAAAAAAATGTTGTATTTCTTTTGTTACGAAATGGAAATCGTATAAAATGGCTTCAAAAGATGCTTTATCAGGTGTTTTTATATACATCATATTATGAAATTCTATTTTTATTTATGGTCATAATAATGCAATTGGGATATGGGGGAATAACAATATATTATGTAAAAGAGTTGATATTTTTGTTTACTTTTGAATTTTTAAGAACGCTTTGTTTTAGTTTTTTATCTAGTATATGTTTTTTCTTCTTTTCAGAGACATGGATTCTATTTATAGATTTTTTGATCTTATGTATTCCAATCCTTTGTGTTGGAATTTTATATGAAACTCATGGAGGATGGCAGATACCAGCTAGATATTTTTTATTTAATATATTCAATAATACTTATCGTTATGCAACTCATGGAGGATGGCAGATAACAATCATATTTGCAATTTTAGGTTGTGTACTAATTTATGAAGTTGGAAGATGGAAAATTATACATTATGAATGGATTTAACGGAGGAAGGATTTAAGATGAAGATAGAAGTTTGCCATGTTGAAAAGAGTTTAAAGGGAAGAGAAGTTTTAAAAGATATTTCTTGTGTGATGGAAAGTGGGAAAATTTATGGCCTTTATGGTCACAATGGTTCTGGAAAGACAATGTTGATGCGTTGTATTCTAGGATTGATTCATATAGATCATGGGAATATTATCATTGATGGGAAAAAACTTGGAAAAGACATTGATTTTCCACAGAGTGTTGGAGCTATTATTGAGAATCCGATATTTTTCCCTTATGCAACAGGCTTTGAGAATTTGAAAATATTAGCAGATATTAAGGGAGTAATTGGAGAAAAAGAAATTCGAGAAGTATTAAGAAAGGTTGGACTTGATGATCAAGATAATCGAACTGTTTCAAAATATTCACTAGGTATGAGACAACGACTTGCGATTGCACAGGCAGTGATGGAGAAGCCGCAACTTCTTGTTTTAGATGAGCCAACAAATGCGTTGGATGAAGACGGAATTATAATGTTTAAAAAAATTATAATGGAAGAAGTGAAGAGAGGAGCTTTGATTATATTGGCAAGTCATCATCGGGAAGATATTGACCAGCTTTCTGATGTCAGAATAAAATTAAGCGATGGAAAAATTGTAGAAGAAAGGGAAAAATAATTATGACTAGAAGAACAAAACAATATTTTCTAATATGCTTTTTGTGTTTCATGTTATCACTTGTTATTGGACTTGTCGTTAAATTTTCTTTTCATGGGTACAGAGATTTTCAATCAATGGAGACAAAAGAAAATCTTTCAAAGTATCAATTACAAATTATGGAAACGAATAATGAAAGTGTATTTTTAAAAACAAAAAATTTGAAAAAGATAAAAAAACAATCTGATGAGTTTTTGAGAGTTAAAGTACTAAAAGAAAGAAAATTATATAGGGATGTAACGAGAACGAAGGTAAAAATTGAAAAAGTATATAAATCTTTTGATCATCGAAAAGCAAATGAAACTATTTGGATTGATGAACCAGCGGCTTTCATGAAGTCCTATGGAGAAATCTATGATTCGGTGGAAGGTTATCAATTGATGAATGATGGAGAAGAATATGATGTATTTTTAAATTCAGAGAAAGTAGTCAGAGGATATAAAAAATCAGAAAATGAAAAAAGAAGTTATCTGCCAAGTACAACAAAATATTCTATTTATCCAGTCAAAAATCGTAAGCAAAAAGAAATTTTAAGTCAAAAAAAATTAGATAATGGAGAATATTCCTATGGAAAAATAAAAAATTATTATATTCTTACAACAAGATTGGAAGAGTTAAAACAATATATGGAGAATAAAAAAGAATTAAAGCAAGTTTATACATAATGCAGTAGTATATAAATACATTCTGGAATGTAAAAATATTATATAAGGAGAAAACTGTGAAATGAAAAGCAAAAAGATTGTTTGTATCTTATATAGTATTGTATTGATAGGCATAAATGTTTTTGGGTTTGCAATTTTCAGTGATTATCGCATGACAGATAAGATTTTCCATAAGAGAGTGGTAGAAGTTCAAGCCAGACAACAAGAACTTGTGAATGTATCAGAAGTTCATAAAGAACTTTTAAAGTTTGCAAATCAATATCATGTAACAATTATGAAATATGAATTCCTTAATGAAAAGGAATTATCTATTTATACAACAAATCAACAAGAAGTTTTAAATATGAAGTTTCCATATACCACATGGAAAATAAATGTGTATCCATTTAAAGATTTGAAGAATGTAGGATATGGAAACACATTTTTTATAGATCATACGACGAGAGCAATAGAGCAGAAATTAGAACAGGGATTATCCCAATATGGTATTGTAAAAATATATACCAATCAACAAAAATGGCAATCAATAAATAATCTTTCTGTGTTGTATTTGTTAGGATTTAGTGTTTTATTTTTATTGCTAGGATTTAGTGTCTATTATATATATTCGAGAAAGAAAATAGCTTTAATGAAATATTGGGGATATTCGAAAGCATCAATTATATGGAAGATAAATAAAGATATCATAAGATTTTGGATATTCAATGAGATGATATGGTTAATGATATGGATTGGAGTTGGATGGAAGTTTGAAGGAATACAAAAAATAATAGAATATATGTCTACATGTATTTTGGTAAATTTATTGATAAGTATTATAATTTATCTGTTGGCAATTATAATAAATGATATGATATTATCTTTTGAAAAGCATATATCAGAAGGGCAAAAAAATGTCTTTTTTAGTCAAATTAAAAAAGTATCTTATATAGTGTTGACTAGTGTGTTTATAGCTGTTCAGTTAACTTTAAGTAATGCAACAAATGATGCACAACGACTGAAAGATAAACAACATACTTTGAGTTATTGGAATAAGACAAAAAATATTTATACAATTAATTTTCAAGGATATGATTCTTCGGTGGCAGAAGATTCTTTGGAAGCAAGAAATATTAATGATGAGTTAGAAAAATTTTATCAAAAATCAAAAGATAAAATAAAAATATTTCTTATAAACTCAGATAATTATGCGAAGGAATCGGATGGAAGAGGAAATCAGAGGTACGAATTTGAGTATGCTGGAGATAAAGAAGAGCAAATTTATTCACCAGCAGGAAGAAGTATTCAAATAGATGAAAATTATTTAAAGCGAAATCCAATACAAACATGTAATGGAAAAGCCATTTCAAAATTGATTGATTACAATCAAAATACTCTTAATATCTTAGTGCCAGAACAGTATAAGAAATATGAAAAAAAAATCATAAAAAATTATAAAGAAAATTTCTATTTTCAAAAGGTTACAATAGATAATTATTTTAGAAAAAATATGAATAAACCAAAAAATATGCTGAAAAAAGATAAACTATCTATTAATATCATATATGTGAAATCGAATCAATCTTATTTTACGTATGATTCAGATACAGGAAATGACAAAAATCAGATTATAGATCCAATAGCAGTCATTTATACAGGCGGAGTGGATTCATCTTGTATTGCATCTATGTATGCAGGAGATACAGTTTCAGGTAGCATTTATTTTGAGGATAATTCTAAAAAACAAGGTCGGGCATATCGAAAAGTAGAAGCATTAGAACAAGAGTTAGGTATTTATCAATTTAACTCGGTAACAAATATTTATGGACAGGCAGCCAGCAATCTTGTGATTATTCGACAGAAAGTAATGTGGCAGAGTGCAATTTTATTAGCAGTTATACTTTGCTCCATAGTATTTATAACAATAGCAGTTAGTGGATATTATTTTTCAAAACAACAAAGATTATTATTAGAAGCTTTATGGGGATATGGCTATATGTCGTCAATAAAAGAAATCATTCTAGTTTTTATAGGCATTAATTTGTGCACAACTGCAGTAGTATATATTATAAAACATAATGTAGTAGTATGGTATTTTATGATTATAGCATGTATCATAGAAATTATTGTTACAAAGTTAGAGTATGATTATTTAAGTAAGAAAAATTTACATGAAAAAATAATAAATGGAGAGCAATGGTGATGATTGAATTAAAAGATATTTGTAAATCATTTGGTGATCATGTAGTTTTGAAAAATTTTTCGTTAAAAATCAATAAAAATGAATTTATTGCAATTATTGGTGAGAGCGGGGCAGGAAAAACTACTATTTTAAATATGATTTCTATGATTGATAAACCAGATAGTGGGAGTATTTCAATCAATGGGGAAAATAGCTTTTCTAAGAAAGATATTCAAAATTTAAGAAGATATGTATTTGGGTATATTTTTCAAAATTATGCCTTGATAGAAAATGATACAGTAAAAGAAAATCTGTTGTTATCAAAAAAGTATCGAAAGAATTTTAAAGAAAAAGAGTTAGAAGAATCTTTAGAGAAAGTTGGGATATCCAAAGAATATCTGGGACATAAGGTTTGCGAATTAAGTGGTGGAGAACAACAAAGAATAGCAATTGCAAGAACGATGTTAAAACCATGTGAGATTATACTTGCAGATGAACCAACTGGAAATCTTGATACAAGCAATAAGGAAAAAATTATTCATTTATTTAAAGAATTAAAAAAAGAAGGAAAAACAATAGTATGCGTTACACATGATGAAGAAATGGCAAAAAGTGCAGATCGAATCATTGATTTAAAAAAAGAAAGAGGTAGAGAAAAATGAAAGGTATTTTATTGGCAGCAATGAATGTAGTATTGATCTTATTTACAGTGTTAGTACATAAGATAATTTTCAGAATACTGGGATTAGGATATGACAGTTTGGTGGTATATTGGGGATTATTTGTACTTATATTTTTTATATTAGATGTAATTTTGAATTTTTTCTTTTTAAAAGATAAATCAAGATAAAAGCAAGAATATATTTAAATATGTAAAGAAATCCTGTCTACATTGAGAAATCAGTGTCAGGCAGGATTTTTTGTTAAATTAAAACCATCAATCTTTTCAGATTATGTAATTTTTTCTAAATTCATTGTCTCTAAAAAGATGAAAGGAGATCAAAAGAATGTCGACAGAACAAATTTTAGAAAGGCTTATGCGAGAATACGGAGATTCTGTTTTTCGTATGTGCTTTCTTTACTTAAAGGATTATCATTTGGCAGAAGATGCCACACAGGGAACATTTATGAAAGCTATGAAAAAATTAAAAGATTATTTTGAGTTGCATATAAAATAATCAGATAGTAAAATATGAACAAAAGGTAAGATAAATGCGGAAAGGAGGGAACCTCATGCAAAAGAAACTTCCAATCGGAATTATTAAAAGGAGCGAAAGCAGGAAATTATGAAGATGCAAAAGCTATGATGAAATATATCATGGCAGCAGAATCCAGACGATTATACGATCGAATGTCAGGAGATAAGTTAAGCGAAAAACAAAAAGAACAGATGAAATCATTAATGTCAGATAACATGAAAGATACAGAGTTAATGACAGCACTGTGGATTTTATCTTCTATTTTAAAAGAATATTATGGGGAAAAAGTTATCATATTGATCGACGAATATGATGTCCCATTAGACAAGGCGTTCGAGAATAACTACTATAATGAAATGATCATCTTACTTCGAAACATGTTAAAACAATCATTAAAAACAAATGATAATCTATACATGGCCGTATTAACAGGCTGCTTAAGAATTGCCAGAGAAAGCATCTTTACAGGACTAAATAACTTCAATATCTTTTCTATCACAGACCAATATTTTGATGAGTACTTTGGATTTACAGACAAAGAAGTAAAAGAAATATTACAATATTACAAAGTACCAGAAGCTTTCGAACAAACAAAGAAATGGTATGACGGCTATCGCTTTGGAAACACAGATATCTACTGCCCATGGGATGTAATCAATCACTGCCGAGCATTAAAAGTAGAACCAGATGCGACACCACAGCCATACTGGATCAATACAAGTGGAAATTATATCGTAAAACGCTTTATAGAGAAAGCAAACCAACAGACAAGAAGAGAAATTGAACAATTAATTGAAGGAAAAGCAATCCAGAAAGAAATCAGGTTAGAACTAACATACAACGAACTAGACAGCACGATCGAGAATCTCTGGAGTGTACTCTTCGCAACAGGCTACCTCACCCAACAGGGAAAACCACTTAAAAGATTTCTGCAAAGCATTTGAAGAAGGAAACGCAGAAGCAATCGAAGAACAATTTAATAACTACCTAATGAAAACCATCAGCATCCGAGACACCTTCACAACCAAAAAAGAAAACTTCTACCATGGAGTCCTCCTAGGCTTACTAAGCTACGACCCAGACTGGTACATTACCTCAAACCAAGAAAGCGGAGACGGATACAGCGATATCATGATCGAAGCAGAACAAGCCAGAATCGGAATCATTATAGAAGTAAAATATGCAGAAAACATCAAAACACTAGATAAAGCATGCCAAAAAGCACTAAAACAGATCAAAGAAAAGAATTACGATCAGAAACTAGAAGAAGAAGGCTACGAAACAATATTAAACTACGGAATCGCCTGCTATAAAAAACGATGTAAAGTTTTGGTAGACAAATAATATAAAATAGAACCATTATCATTTTTAGAAAAAATTGTAAGTAAAATTTACATGATAATAAATATAGAATATATAGTTATTACCAATAACCTTCAGCGTATATAAGAGATATAAAATAAATAAAAGGTAGCTAAACGATAGAATTTCATAGGATTTTTTACAAAATCGCAGCAAACTTGGTGCGATGTCTGAGCGAAGCGAGTTTCGCAAGGAAAGTTTGCGAACAAGCGTTTTGTAAAAAATCCGTCAATGAAATTCGTGTTTAGCCACCTTTTATTTATTTTATATCTCTTATATACGTCAAAGATTATGACAAACAATTATTTATTCGCCAAATTATTATTCTGATACCGAGAATCAAACGTAACCTCATCATCAAACCATTCAGGCCCTTCATACTCTACAGCGACTTCCTCACTAGGAAATTCCACCTCAGCCATTACAAGCCCCTCATATTCTCCATGAAAGACATCCAGCTCAATAATAAATCCATGTTCATCCGGAATCTTATAACGAGTCTTAGAAATTAAAATCCCATCCACCTTCGGAAGCAGATGTTCATAAGCTGCCTTATCAAGCGGAAATTCATGCTCGGTTCTAGCCATCAATCCCTTACTCTTAAAAGTCAAGAAATACTGCTTATTCATCCTGCGGATACGAATGACAGGCTCCATGCAAAGATAGCCCTGTTCGATCTCAGAGTGTGGATAAGAATCCAGATTATCAGGTAAGTTGTGGACGATAAATTTTCTTTCGATTTCCATGGGCATTTCCTCCTTGAAGTGCAGATCCGAAGCCTTTTTAAGGCACATACTTTTTCTTTATTATACCCATCGTCTATGATATAATCAACAAAGATTCGAGAAAAAGACAAAGGAGATGAATATAAATGCGTTTAAGAAATGTACCAGGAGCGAGAGAGACGATCATTGAAAATAAGTTCTCTATTCAGCAGCCAGAACAGATGAAAGGAAAATGGGCAGAGGTATTCCAAAATGACCATCCGATCCACATCGAAGTAGGAATGGGAAAAGGACAGTTTATCATAGAAATGGCAAGAAGAAATCCAGAAGTAAACTATATTGGAATCGAAAAATATTCAAGTGTCTTAGTAAGAGCTGTAGAGAAATTAGAAGATTTTGAACAGGATAACCTTCGTTTGATCCGTATGGATGCAGAGAATATCGAAGAAGTGTTTGATAAAGATGAAGTAGACAGGATCTATTTAAACTTCTCTGATCCATGGCCAAAAGACCGCCATGCAAAGAGAAGACTGACATCTACAAGATTTTTAGAACGATATGATAATATTCTGATACAGGAAGGAAGAGTGATGTTTAAGACAGATAACAAAGACTTATTTGACTTCTCCTTAGAGCAGGTAGAAGAAGCAGGATGGATCCTGGAAAATCACACATACGATCTTCATCACAGCGAATATAATGAAGGAAATGTCATGACAGAATACGAGGAGAAATTCTCAGCCAAAGGAAATCCAATCTGCCGTTTAGTAGCATATCGTCATGCCAAGTAAAAGGATTGCATAAAATAAACAAAAAGTGGTAATATAATCATGAAACAAGGAAAGTTTCGATGCAAGATCCAGTTGTTTCTATATTTGCATCCATGTATGAACAGATGGGTCTGTCAATTTTTTCAGTCACTAGACGAAGCAAAACGATGTTTAAATAAATAGCAAAGGATAGGTGAATTATTATGGAATATACATTTACAAGTGATAATTTTGAAGAGGAAGTATTAAAAAGTGATGTGCCAGTATTAGTAGATATGTTTGCAACATGGTGCGGACCTTGTAAGATGATGGCACCAGTGGTAGCACAATTAGCTGAAGAATATGAAGGAACTGTAAAAGTCGGAAAACTTGATATCGATCAGAATGTTGATATCGTAGCACAGTACAAGATCATGTCAGTTCCAACATTTTTAGTGATCAAAGATGGAGAGGTTAAGGCAAAACTGATCGGAGCAGTATCCAAAGAAGAATTAGTCGAAGCGATCGATCAGGCAAAGTAGTAAGATGAATATATTAAATATTGAACATATCAGCAAAATTTATGGAGAGAAAGTCATTTTTGATGACGTATCTCTTGGAATCCACAGTGGCGATAAGATCGGTGTAATCGGGGTCAACGGTACAGGAAAGACTACATTATTAAAGATCATTGCCAAGATCAACGAGCCAGACAAAGGACAGATTATCTGTGGAAATGGAATCCGTGTATCTTATCTTCCACAGAATCCAGAATTTCCGAAGAAACAAAGCATTCTTGAATATGTGATGGATGGAAAAGAACATCAGGACTGGAAGACAGAGAGTGAAGCAAAAACGATCCTTACAAAACTTGGAATCTATGATTTTGATGAAGGATGTGATCATTTATCTGGAGGCCAGAAGAAGAGAGTTGCGCTCGCAAGAACTTTAGTAGATCCAACCGAAGTACTGATCCTTGACGAGCCAACCAACCACTTAGATAACGATATGGTTCTATGGCTGGAAGAATTCTTAAACAGCTTTAGAGGTGTATTGATCATGGTAACTCATGACCGTTATTTCTTAGATCGTGTAACGAATAAGATCGTAGAGATCGACAAAGGAAAGCTTTACGAATACGATACCAACTATTCTGGATTCGTAGAGTTAAAAGTCCAGCGCGAAGAGATGGAACTAGCGACAGAACGTAAGCGCCAGAGTTTACTCCGCGTGGAAATGGAATGGATGAAACAGGGAATCAAAGCGAGAGGAACGAGACAGAGAGCCAGAACGGAACGTTTTGAAGAACTTAAGAATGCCAAAGGTCCATCCATGCAGCAAAATGTTGAGATGGATTCGATCAGCAGCCGTCTTGGAAAGACAACGATCGAGTTAGAACACATTTCCAAAGGATTTGGTGACAAACATCTGATCAATGATTTCTCTTACATCGTATTAAGAGATGACAGGATTGGATTTATCGGACCAAATGGCTGTGGAAAATCAACTTTGATGAAGATGATCATGGGAATCTTAAAGCCGGACGAAGGAAACATTACGATCGGTGACACCGTAAAGATCGGATATTTTGCACAGGAAAATGAAGATATGACAGGAGATATCCGTGTCATTGATTATATCAGAAATGTCGCAGAATACATCCAGACAACGAAAGGGCAGGCAAGTGCATCCCAGATGCTAGACCGTTTCTTGTTCCCGCCAGAACTTCAATACACACCGCTTGATAAACTTTCTGGAGGAGAACAGAGACGTCTCTACTTATTAAAAGTATTGATGGAAGCACCAAATGTTCTGATCCTCGATGAGCCGACCAACGACCTTGACATCCAGACATTAACGATCTTAGAAGATTATCTGGATACGTTCGCAGGAATCGTGATTACAGTATCTCATGACCGATATTTTCTTGATCGTATTGTAAACAGGATCTTTGCGTTTGAAGAAGGTGGACATTTAAAACAGTACGAAGGCGGTTATACGGATTATCTGGAGAAAGTAAAGCCAATTGCGAAACAAGAGAAAAGTAAACCAGAGAAAAAAGAAAATAATGGAAAGAAATTCCAGAAAGAACACCAAAAGAAGCTCAAGTTTACATACAAAGAACAAAAAGAATTTGAAACGATTGATGATGATATCGCGAAACTGGAGAAAAAAATAGAACAGTTAGATGAAGAGATCATGGAAAATGCAACGAATTCTGGTAAATTAGCAGAGCTTACGCAGCAAAAAGAAGAGACAGAAGAAGCTTTGAATGAAAAGATGGACCGTTGGGTATATTTAAATGATCTGGCAGAACAGATAGCGAATCAATAACAATAAAAGAGGATTGACTCACAAATATCATATGAGTCAATCCTCTTATTATGTTAAGCTTCTTTTTCTAACTTAATATTCTTCTTATACAATCGATAATCCACCCAGTTTCCGATTAAAAATTGAACTGTAGCAAAAAACGGAACTCCAAGGAACATTCCAAGTGGACCGAAATAAGCGCCACCGACAGTGATGGAAAATAAAATCAGTAGTGGACGAACTCCGGTAGATTCTCCAAGGATCTTAGGTCCAAGGATCAGACCGTCAAACTGCTGCAGGACAAAAACCATGATAATAAAGATCAGGCACTTCGTCGGGCTTACGATAAAAAGAATAAAAGCACCGGGAACTGCACCAATGATCGGTCCAAAATAAGGAATCATATTTGTGACACCGATAATAACACTGATCAATACGGTATAAGGAAGTTTTAAAATAGTCATCGCAACAAAAGCCAGTAAACCAATGATCAGAGAATCAATGGATTTTCCGATAATGAAACCAGAAAAAATATTATGACAATCTTTTAAAGTGCGAAGTACACGATAAGAGAAATTTTCATTAAAGATTGCAAGAACCAATCGTTTCCCAGCATTTTTTAAAATAAATTTATCGATCGTCATATAAATAGAAACAATAAATGCGATAAACAGGTTAAATAATCCCTTGGCAAAAGACATGGAAGCCTCATAAAGCATAGGGACGATATTGGTCAGAAGATTGTTGGTCAGTTCGAAAAGCTTTGGTAATGTCTTTGTCTCGATCATATCGGCAATCTGACCAGGAAACATATCTGTGCTGTTCTCACGATAATGTTCAAAGATTGACATGATCGATTTATAAATATCGGGAATCATCAGGGATAGTTCACGAATACTGTCATATAACTGTGGAATGATAAATCGTAGACAGACAATGATAAAACCAACCATAACGAGATAACTGATCAAAATAGCGAGTCCACGCTGTGCATTGGCAGATTTCTTTTTTAAAAGTTTCATTGATACATTTCTTTGGAAGAAAGCTACGACGGGATTTAAAATATAGGCAATCAGAAATCCCATAAAAAATGGAAATAAGATTTCCCATAATTGAGAGATCAGTTTGCTTGTATTAGACCATTGTGTTATAAAGCGGAAGATCACACATCCGATCAGGATAACAGCAATGGTATAGATAGAAATCGTAAAATACTTTTTATTCGATTCGAATTTGTGGTTGCTTGACATTTGAGGCTCCTCTTAGAATGATAGTTAATCAGTAATATCATCTATTATAGACGTTTCCAAGATCAGTTACAAGACAATATAAGATTTAAATAAAAGAAAAACACCATCCCCGGCTACAAAATCAACCAAAAACAGTGCTTTAGTACGCGATGAGGGGTTCGAACCCTCGACACCCTGATTAAGAGTCAGGTGCTCTACCAACTGAGCTAATCACGCTTAAATTATGTTGTTTTTACTGCGCTTCCTTAACGCAAGATTTATTATATACGAATGTTTTAAGAAATGCAAGCATTATTTTTAATTTTTTTTATTTTTTTTTACAAAAAATTTAAAGAAAGTTAATAACGGTACAAAAAAAGCCCGAAATATGGTATTCTAGAGACTGGAAAGGGGATAAAATTTCATGGATAAAATAGCGGTTGCACAGACAACATCTTCCGGAAACTGGAGAGAAAATATAGAAAAAGCAAAACAATATATAAAGAAAGCAACAGAAGAAGAGGCAGTTATGATCATTTTTCCAGAATATTTCATGAATTATTATCCGGATGCTGAACACAACTATACAAAAAAGGCACAAAGCTTGCATGGCGAATTTGTACAGGCAATGAAGATGCTTGCAAAAGAGTTTAAGATGTGGATTATTTTTGGGATGAATGAACAGACTGTGGATGAAACAAAGAACTACAATACAATGGTAATCCTGAATGACCTGGGAGAACTTGTCTCTGATTATAAAAAGACACATTTGTTTAATGCATATAAATGGAATGAATCAATGAATACGCTTAAGGGGGATTGTTTGTTTACACCGATTAAGACACCTGCAGGTGTGATCGGACTTGGAATCTGTTATGATCTCAGATTTCCGGAACTTGCAAGATATGAAGCATTATCTGGAGCTCAGGTCATGTTGTATCCAGCGGCATGGGTTAAGGGTAAAGGAAAATTTATGCAGTGGGAGACACTTCTTCGGGCAAGAGCAATTGAAAATGAGATGTATGTTTTAGGATGTTGTCATTACAGTAAGGAACATTACATGGGAAGAAGTACTGGATTTGCACCAGATGGAACCAGATTGTATTTAGGAGAAGAAAAGGAAGAGCTGCTCTATGCACAGATAGATAAAGAACAGATTCAAAATATAAGAACAGCCAATCCTGTCTTTGAAAACAGGAGAAAAGATCTCTACGATTAAATAAAATAATACAGATCAAGGTAGGAATCAGAAAGAGGTAGTATCATATGGAAGATAGAAGAAGTATAGCAAAGAAGGCAGCAATAGGAGTCGCACTGGTGATCGCAGCTGCGGGAGCTGTATTATTCTATAAGAATAATATTGCGATGAATCCAGGTGACACATTATTAAAATATATGTCATATGCAGAAGATGGAAAGTATGAAAAGATGTACGATCTTTTGAATGAAGAAAGCCAAAAAAGTATTTCAAAAGAAGAATTTATCAAGAGAAATAAAAATATTTATAAGGGAATCGGGGTCCAAACGATCGATGCTGATGTAACTTCAAAGAAGAGATCAACAACCGTGACATATCACGTAAAAATGCAGACAAATGCTGGAATTATTACCTATAATAACCGTACAGATTTTGTCAAAGAAAATCATAGATATCGCATAGATTGGGATGACTCCGTTATTTTTCCGCAATTAGGAGCAGAAGACAAAGTCAGAGTAAAAACTTTATATGCCAAAAGAGGAAGGATCAAAGATGCACAGGGAAATGCACTTGCTGTACAGGGTAAGATCTATTCTGTAGGATTTGTTCCTGGGAAGATGGACGGTAATTCTGTAAAACTTGCGGCAAAGAAATTAGGATTATCCAAAGAAGAGATTCAGAAGAAACTTGATCAAAAATGGGTGACGGATGATTCTTTTGTACCATTGATCAAATTAAAAGAATATTCAAAAGATCTTCTCAATGTGAAAGGGATCATTGTTTCCACAGAAACTGGGAGAATCTATCCACTTGGGGAGGCAGCAGCACATCTTATCGGTTATATGCAAAATGGCGAAGGAAAAGCAGGACTTGAGAAATTATATGATGAGCAACTTTCTGGCACGAATGGCTTAGAGATATACATAGAAGATTCTAATGGACAGAAAAAACAGTCACTGGCGGTCAGATCTCAGACAGATGGAAAGGATTTAACAACAACGATCAACAGTAGTTTGCAAAAGGCTATTTACGAACAGTATAAAAATGATAAAAGTGCTCATGTTGCATTGAATCCTTCAACAGGAGAGGTCAAGGCACTTGTAAGTACTCCGTCTTATGATGCACAGGCATTTATCTTAGGAATGAGCCAGAAGAAATGGAATGTGATCAATAGCGATCAAAGACTGCCAATGCAAAACCGTTTTAAAGCAACATTTGCACCAGGATCATCCATCAAACCGATCATAGCAGCGATCGGACTAAGCCAGAATAAATTTCGTGCAAATGATGACTTTGGAAACAGTGGAAAACGCTGGCAGAAGGATAAAAGCTGGGGTGGTTATTACGTAACAACATTGCACGATTATAATGGGCATAATCTGCAAAATGCAATGATCTATTCTGACAATATTTATTTTGCAAAAGCAGCCCTGAAGATAGGAAAAGATACCTTGAAGGATCAGCTTGACAACTTAGGTTTTGGAGAAAGTTTGAAATTTACATTTGGACTAAACGCTTCATCCTATGGAAGTGAAGGATTTACTTCTGATATTCAGTTAGCTGACAGTGGATATGGACAGGGGAAAATGATGGTAAACCCGGTACATATGGCAGCAATCTACACAGCATTTTCTAATAATGGTAATATGCTGAAACCGTATCTGGTCAAAGAAAACGGATCAAAAAAACAAGTATTAAAGGAAACTATATTTACCAAACAAGCTGTGAATACCGTAAATGAAGCTATGCGACAAGTAATCAGAGATCCCTCTGGTACGGGACACGCAGCGAACATAGAAGGGGTAGATCTTCGAGGAAAGACAGGAACTGCAGAGATCAAACAATCACAGACAGACACAAAAGGAACAGAAATCGGCTGGTTTGTGACCATAATGCCAGCAACAAACAATAGGGAAGCATTGGAACTGGTATCCATGACAGAAAACGTGAAGAAACGAGGCGGAAGTGGATACGTGGTCAATAAAACAAAGAAGATCATGGAAGAATACCTGCAGTAGATCAGCTGCAGGTATTCTTCCATAATTGATGATTTTAGGCATCGAAATCCTATTCTAATTACAATCTTTATAAAGTTTATAGATATCTTTATTTTCCAAAGTAAAATGATCTTTGATGCAGTGATATAAAGACTCAATATTTTCAGGTGTTTCTTCTAATTCATCAGCAATTTGAATTAAATTCTTGGATTTTTCAATTTTTTTCTTGATTTGTTGTATTAATCGAAAGTAATCCCCTTCAGCAAGTCCTTCAGCACGTCCCTCAGCAAGTCCCTCAGCGCGTCCTTCAGCAAGTCCCTCAGCACGTGCTTTTCGTTTCTCAAGAATTTTTTCTTCCCATTCCTGCATATATTTCACTCCAATCTCTTCGCTGGATTTTACGATATTGACATGTTTTTTTATTTCCTGAAGGCGTGGTGTAGAGCAAAAGATATCTTCGGTAGTATGTTCCATATAGTATAAAAGTTCTTTTAATTCGGAACTGATATCTTCGGGATTTTGACCATGAGTATTTAGAAAAATACGTATAGCACCATCGTTTAAAGGTTGACCAGTTTCATTGCAGTTCATTTGAAAAGTATATTGATATAATCCTTCCCCAAAAAGATCAAAAGGTGCAATAATAATAGAATAACAATCTTTCATCTTTGAAAAATCTATCTCTCCCGGGTCCAGAAGTTTCGAATCAATTAATGCCTGATAAAAACGACTTCTGTGAGGAAGATTTTTGGTATTTTCCTTTTGTGCTTCTATATTGTATACAGCATCCGTATCATCCTCAGCCCATACATCAAGGCGCACCTGACGTTTTAAAGGCGATGTACGCTTTTCATGTTCGGATTGAGGATGTCCTTTAATGGATATGTCTTGACCAAGAATAATAGATAATACGTTTTCAAAAGTTTCTGCATCTTCCATAACTTCAGCAAATAAAAAACGATCAAGTAAAGTTAAATCCTGTAGCGATTTTTTAGTTTGACTCATAAGTTTCTCCTTTCATTTTATATTGAAATGTAGTTTATAGCAATAATTAACAGTTAAGAAAAGTATAATGAGAGTATCAAAAGTATTTTAATAAGAATAAGAGAAAGAAGATTTTAAAATAAAATGTAAAATATTTACATGGAATATATTAACAAAAATAATTATAAATGTCAATTAGATTCACGAGCATGATGAGAATGATTTTTGATATCTTAGAATTATAAAATAAAATTTATAATTTCTTTACAACCAATTCATTGCTATTCTGCATAGGTTTGCGTATAATTACCATTATACTTAAATGTGATATCCATAATAGAACAGATATCAAAGAAGGAGAAGTCTATGAGAGATAAATTCAACCAATTCATGCAGGGCAGATACGGAAATGACGATCTGAACCGCTTTTTAATGAAGATTATTTTAGCAGCATTTGTACTATCACTATTTACAGGAAGAATCGTATTTGGCGGCGTAGTATCACTTAGCCGTATTTTTTATTGGATTGCATTAGCACTTTTGATTTATTGCTATATCCGTATGTTTTCAAGAAACATCTATAAACGAGCCGAAGAAAACAGATGGTTCCTGAATAAAACATCCAATATGCGGGGACTCTGGAGCAATAGAAAATACAAAGCACAGCAGATGAAGAACTACCATATTTACAAATGTCCAGGATGTGGACAGAAGATCAGAATTCCAAGAGGAAAAGGAAAGATAGAAGTTCGTTGTCCAAAGTGTCGTACCACATTCGTAAAGAGGAGCTAAAATGTTTGGGTATATCATTGTCAACAAACCAGAGATGAAATTTCGTGAATTCGATGTCTATCACGGATACTATTGTGGTTTGTGCAGAAAATTAAAAGAACATTATGGAAAGTTTGGTCAGATTACACTTTCCTATGATATGGTCTTTGTATTGATGACCTTAACTAGTCTTTATGAATTAGAAACAACAAAGAGTATGAAGCGATGTGTCACACATCCATTGCAAAAACATGAGGAAAGAGTAAACAATATCACGGATTATGTCGCGCACATGAATATTTTGTTAACTTATTACAAATGTAAAGATGATTGGAATGATGACCGCAAATTAGAGAAGTTGGTATTAGAAAAAATTTTATACCATAAAAGTGGGTTTTCCAGAAATTTTTATAGGGAAAAATGGAATAAGATCAATGATATATTAGAAAAGCTGTCAGAAGAAGAGAAAAAAGACAATCAGGATATCGACCAGATGTCAGGGATGTTTGGAAAGGTCATGGCAGAGATCATGTTGTATCAGGATGATGAGTGGAAAGAACTTCTGAATCAATTTGGATTTTTCCTTGGTAAATTCATTTATTTGATGGATGCATATGAAGATATTGAAGATGATCTGAAGAATCACAACTATAATCCACTGAAAAATATATATACAAAACCGGAATTTGAAGATATGATTCATCAGATTCTAACGATGATGATGGCAGAGTGTTCGAAAGCTTTTGAACAGCTTCCACTGATCGATGATATAGATATATTGAGAAATGTCTTATATTCCGGAGTATGGTATCGATACGAACAGGTACGAGAGAAACGAGAAAAAGAAAAGGAAGAAAAGAATGTCTGATCCATATGAAATTCTAGGAGTGCAAAGAGGTGCTTCAGAAGAAGAAATAAAAAAAGCATATAAAAGATTAAGCAGAAAATACCATCCAGATGCCAATCTTGATAATCCAAAGGCAGCTGAGGAGAAATTTAAAGAGCTCCAGCAAGCTTATCAACAGGTTATGAAGGAGAAAACAACCGGATACAGCCAAAGTTCTTATGGTGGGTACCAGAGTCAGGGGAATCCTTATGGTGGACAAGGGAATCCATATGGAAATCAACAAGGAAATCCGTATGGAGAATGGAATCCATTTGAGGATATTTTTGGACAATTTAGTGGCTATTACACAAATGGTGGAGCTCAGCAAAGACAGAAGACAACGACAGGATATGAGAAGGACACGCATTTAAGAGCAGCAGGTAATTATGTAAGGAATGGTTATTATCAGGAAGCAAGGAATGTTTTAGATGGCATGGAACCAGCCAGAAGAAATGCGAGATGGTACTATTACAGTGCAGCTGCCAATCAAGGCCTTGGAAATAATGTAACTGCTATGGAACATGCAAAACAGGCAGTTTCCATGGAACCTGATAATTATGAATATCAGATGTTATTACAACAGCTGCAAGGAAATGGTTCTTGGTATCAGCAAAGACAAAGTACTTATCAGAATCCATATTCCACAGGTGGAGACTGGTGTATGAAGATGTGCATGTTAAATTTGATGTGCAACTGTTGTCTCGGTGGCAGATACTGGTGTTGATCTGTAAAACAACACTGATTTAGGAGGGAAGACTATGAGCAAAGTAATAGGAATAGATTTGGGAACAACAAATTCTTGTGTAGCAGTGATGGAAGGTGGAGTACCAGTTGTGATTTCAAATGCAGAAGGTGGAAGAACCACGCCATCAATAGTGGCATTTGCGAAAAATGGAGAACGACTGGTTGGAGATCCAGCAAAACGACAGGCGGTAACGAATGTGAGTCGTACAGTTGCATCCGTAAAACGTCAGATGGGAACAGATCGTAAAGTAAAAATTGATGGGAAGAAATATACACCAGAAGAAATTTCAGCGATGATCCTGGCCAAATTAAAAAAGGATGCAGAAAGCTATCTCGGGGAAGAAGTAACGAGAGCTGTGATCACAGTACCAGCTTATTTTAGCGATGCTCAGAGACAGGCTACAAAGAATGCTGGAAAGATTGCGGGATTAAGTGTGGAACGTATCATTAACGAACCGACATCTGCTGCATTGGCGTATGGACTAGACAAATCCGTATCCCAGAAGATCATGGTATATGATCTTGGTGGAGGAACTTTTGACGTTTCGGTGATCGAGATTGGTGATGGAGTTGTCGAAGTACTGGCAACGGCTGGAAATAATCATCTTGGAGGAGATGATTTTGATCAAAGGATCATGAATTATCTGATCGGGGAATTTAAAAAAGCAGAAGGGATCGATCTGTCCAAGGATCAGACAGCTGTTCAGAGAATCAAAGAAGAGGCAGAAAAAGCAAAGAAAGAATTATCTTCTTCTATGACTGTACAGATTAATCTGCCATTTATCGCAGTAGGGAAAGATGGCCCTAAACATATGGATATCACATTAACCAGATCCAAATTTGAAGAACTGACTTCAGATTTGATCGATCAGACAGCAGGACCAGTTCATCAGGCGTTATCTGATGCAGGAATCAGTACCAGCGAACTTCATATGGTACTGTTAGTCGGCGGTTCTACCAGAATGCCGGCAGTTTCAGAGAAAGTAAGACAGTTAACAGGCAAAGAACCAAGCAAGAACATGAATCCAGATGAATGTGTAGCCCTGGGTGCAGCAATCCAGGGTGGAAAGATTGCTGGGGAAGCAGGGTTAAATGAGATTTTATTAATGGATGTCACACCATTGTCTTTATCTATTGAAACAGCAGGAGGTGTTGCAACCAGACTGATCGACCGAAATTCCACAATCCCAACAAGATACAGTCAGATTTTTACGACAGCAGCAAATTTCCAGACAACTGTAGAGATCAAGGTTCTGCAAGGGGAACGTGCCATGGCAAGGGACAATCAGGTCCTTGGAACTTTTAAATTAAAAGGAATCAAGAGAGCCATGCGTGGGGTTCCACAGATCGAAGTAACATTTGATATCGATGTCAATGGAATTCTGAATGTATCTGCCAAAGATCTTGCGACAGGAAAAGAACAGTCCATTACGATCACAGCAAGTTCTAACATGTCAGATAAAGACATAGAACGAGCAATGGAAGATGCTAAGGCATATGAATCCGAAGATCAGGAAAAACGTGATGCGATCGGAAGTTATAATGAGGGAGAAAATATGCTTTATAAGGGTGAGGCATATTTAGCCCAGCATAAAAAAGAATTATCCAGAGAACAAAGATCAGAGTTGAAATCAGCAATTAGTGATCTGAAACATTCGATGAAACGGATCAAACCACAAAATATTACAGAAGAACAAGGCAGAGCGATCAAAGAAGCATCGGAACGTGTAAATCAGTTGATACGATAGGAAAGTGTTTGGACCGATTGTATTAATGGATATGAAAATAGAATAAAAGATATAAAAATGGGAAGATTAATGACTATAAAAGCAGAAAATATAGTGATAAATCTTCTCATTTTTTACTATAGACAAATCTATTGTATAGGTGTATGATGCAAATAGTTAGTTAAGACTAACCTAAGGAGGAATCAATGAGATATCAAGTAGAATTAAGTCATGTAAAATGGAAAAAATGTATGCAGATGCAGATGGCGATGCATTGTGCACCTGTGCTTGCAGGGCTAAAGCCATCCAATGCAGTAACTCTCGACTATATTGACTCAAAAGAATTAATTCAGTCACTTGCGGGAAGTGATATCAAGTGTGGACTGATCTATTCAGGAAATGGTAAATGTCTCTGGCTGCTGTATCGTGAACAGCAAGTTAACCAGTATCTGATGGATCCAGAAAACCAAAGATTTTTAAAACACTGCGGCTATTCATCCTTTCAGATTCAAAATATCCTTTATACACTTAAGAATCGTTACAGGCTTTACAAAGCAGGGCAGGCAGATTTTCCACATGAACTTGGCTTAATTCTCGGATATCCATTATGTGATGTGATCGGATTTATCAAAAACAATGGACAAAATTGTTTATATTGCAGCTACTGGAAGGTTTACGACAACCTTTCTCAGACGAAAAAGATCTTTGAAGTTTATGATAAAGTTCGTTTCCAGATGGTCAAACTTGTGGAATACGGAAAGAGTTTTAAAGAACTCGTCGACATGTACACAAATTATCAGGTACCTAGGTATGCTTAACTAAAAATAAAACATTCAAACAAAAAAGAAAGACAATCATTAGGAGGATAAGTCATGAGCGAAGTAATCGTTGCATTTTGGACAGGAACAGGAAATACAGCAGAAATGGCAGAATATGTTGCAGAGGGAATCAAAGAAGGCGGAGCTGAGGCAAAAGTTGTTTCTGTAGATGATATCAGCGCAGCAGATTTAAAAGATGCAAAAGCATTTGCACTTGGATGCCCATCTATGGGAGTTGAACAGTTAGAAGAATCAACAATGGAACCATTTGTTGAAGAAGTCTGCGGATTCGCTTCAGGAAAAACAATCGGATTATTCGGATCTTACGGATGGGGAGACGGAGAATGGATGAGAAACTGGGTAGAGCAGATGGAAGGAGCAGGAGCAACTGTTGTTGGCGGAGAAGACGCAATCTGTCAGGAAGCTCCAGATGAAGATGCTCAGGATGAATTAAAAGCCATGGGTAAACAGCTGGCAGCAATCTAATTTATAAATAAAGAATAAGAAAATAAACAGCCGGGCGTATGGATCATATGTCCGGCTGTATTAAAAACAGCAAGGCAATATCTAGAAGGAGGGAACACAAAATGAGTATTGTAATTATTGGAGGACATGACCGCATGGTACGTCAGTATGAAACAATCTGTAAGAAGCATAACTGCAAGGCAAAGATATTTACACAGATGCCATCATGTCTGAATAAGAAAATTGGTAACCCGGATTTAGTCGTATTATTTACGAACACAGTTTCACACAAAATGGTACGTTGTGCTGTCAGTGAAGCAAAGAATAAAAATATTGAAGTAGTAAGAAGTCACTCAAGCAGTCAGGCTGCATTAACAGAAATTTTAGAGCAACGTTGTGAAATTGCATAAGTAGAAAAACATAAAAACCCCTTGACAGTATTTTGAAGTTAGAATATACTAACAAATTGTAAAAGGAAATTAGTTTACACTAACAAAAGATAGTTACAACAAACAATAATAGAGAAAAAGGGGAAGATATCATGCCTTTGATTATGGTTGGAATTGGAGAAACATGTACAATTCAGAGAATCGGTGGAAGTGAAGAAACAAGAAGATTCTTAGCAAATCTTGGTTTTGTACAAGGAGCAGAAGTAACTGTATTATCAGCAATTGGAGGAAATGTCATTGTGAACATTAAAGACTCCAGAGTTGCAATTAATAAGGATATGGCTAGACATATTATGGTTTAATATGTTTGTTATATTGCGTTTATAGGAATAAATTGTCACGTAGCGGTTTATTTGATAGATGCTTGATAGATTTGAAGACAATGAAATATTGAGAAGAAAGGAGATATGACCATGACTTTAGGAGACGCAGCAGTTGGAAGCACAGTTATAGTTGCAAAGATCGATGGAGACGGTGCTTACAAACGTCGTATTATGGATATGGGAATCACAAAAGGAAGCGAAATTTTTATCCGCAAAGTAGCTCCTCTTGGAGATCCTGTTGAAATTACAGTCAGAGGATACGAACTTTCTGTAAGAAAGAATGATGCTCAGTGTGTATTAGTTAAAGAAGCTTAATACATAAGAGTTAGTAGTATCTAATAAAAGTTAGTAATATCTAATATCAAGAAAAGCTATTATTTAATAGGGAAGCAATTCCCCAGGGAGGTAAAAAAGAAATGGCTATTAATATCGCACTTGCGGGTAACCCGAACTGTGGTAAAACTACCATGTTCAATGCCCTGACAGGAGCTAACCAGTATGTTGGTAACTGGCCAGGTGTTACCGTAGAAAAAAAAGAAGGTAAATTAAAAGGAAAGAGAAAAGGGGAAGACATCACGATCACTGACCTTCCAGGTATCTATTCTCTTTCACCATATACATTAGAAGAAGTAGTCAGCCGAGACTTCTTACTAAATGAAAATCCAGATGTTATCATCGACTTAGTTGATGCAACTAACATCGAGAGAAACTTATATCTGACAACACAGCTGATCGAAACTGGTGTACCAGTTGTCATCGCGTTGAATATGGCAGATTTATTAGAAAAACGTGGGATCAAAATTGATGTGGAACGTCTTTCTATGTTATTAAACTGTCCAATTGTTGAGACATCTGCATTAAAAGGAAAAGGTCTTGACGAAGTAGTGGAAGAAGCAATCAAAGTTGCGAAGAAGAATACCGTAGATCTGCCAAAAGAGATTTTCTCTAAAGATGTAGAAGCAGCGATCGCTGAAGTTAAAAATGTACTTCCATCATCTATTTCTGAAGATAAGAGAAGATGGTATGCAGTAAAATTCCTGGAAAATGACAGCAAAGTAGCAGAAAGCGTAGCACTTTCAGGAAATGGTGCAAAAGTTATAGAAGATAACAGAACAAAGATTGAAAAAGCCGAAGACGATGATATGGAAAGTATCGTAACAGATGGACGTTATCAGTTCATTCAGAAGATCGTTTCCACTACAGTGAAGAAGAGCGGAGGAAAATTAACGATTTCTGATAAGATCGACCGTATTGTGACAAACCGTATCTTAGGTATCCCAATCTTTATCGCGATCATGTTTGTTGTATACTATATTTCTGTAACAACGATCGGTACATTAGTAACAGACTGGACAAATGATACATTTGTAGCTGAGATGATCCAGCCAGCCGCTCAAAGCTTCTTAAAAGGAATCGGTGCAAGCGCAGCAATCCAGGATCTGATCGTTAATGGTATCATTGGTGGTTTAGGAGCTGTCCTTGGATTCGTTCCTCAGATGGCAATCTTATTCTTATTCCTGTCTATCTTAGAAGACTGTGGATATATGGTACGTATTGCGTTCGTAATGGACCGTGTATTCCGCCACTTCGGATTATCAGGTAAATCCTTCATTCCATTACTGATTTCTTCAGGATGTGGAATTCCTGGTATCATGGCATCTAAGACGATCGAACAAGACAACGACAGACGACTGACAATTATGACAGCAACATTCATTCCATGTGGAGCGAAACTTCCAGTTATCGCTATGATGGGTGGTGTTATGACAAGTTATGCAACAGGAAGTTATGAAGCAGGTGGATTAATGGCACCATGTATGTACTTCATTGGTATCGTAGCCGTATTAGTTGCAGCAATCATCTTAAAGAAGACAAAACCATTCTCTGGAAAGCCAGCTCCATTCGTAATGGAACTTCCACAGTATCATATCCCATCTGCTAAGACAGTATTACTTCATGTATGGGAAAGATTAAAAGGATTCATCATCAAAGCCGGAACAATCCTGTTCTTAGCTTGTGTTGTTATGTGGTTCTTAAGTGGATATGGATTCGTCAATGGTTCATTCGGAGCTGTTGAAGATCCAGGAAACAGTTTATTAGCAGTTATCGGTGGAGCGATCGCACCAATCTTTGCACCACTTGGATTTGACAACTGGAAAGCTGTTGCAGCTTCTTTATCAGGATTCTCAGCAAAAGAGTCTATCGTATCAACAATGGGTGTACTTGCAAACGTAACTGGAGATGCATCAGAAGATGCTGTCACAGTAGCAGAAGCAGTAAGAACTTGGTTCCCAAGTGCTGTAGCAGCATTTTCATTCTTACTGTTTAACCTGTTAGACTCTCCATGTTTAGCAGCAATCTCTACAATGGCAAAAGAAATGCAGTCTAGAAAATGGTTCTGGTTTGCGATTCTTTTCCAGAATATTTTTTCTTATGTTGTAACGCTGATCGTATATCAGATCGGTACATTTGCAACAGGTGGAGCATTTACAGTAGGAACAGCAGTAGGTATCGTGTTATTGCTTGTAATGTTATTCCTGCTATTCAGACCAGATCCATACAAAGATCAGAAAGTATATTCAAAGAGATCTGTTCAGGCGTAGTCGAAATGGTATATAATAGAGGGGCTGGATGTGTAAACATCCGGCTTCTTGCTTATCAAATTTCATATAAAAAAGATATGATATAAAGGAGGGACGATTATGAATCCAGTAAGTATTATCATATTGTTATTGATTATTGCATATTGCGCATTTGTTATTTATAAACAGGTGCAGAAGAAGAAACAAGGCGGATGTGGAGGCAACTGTGCAGGCTGCTCAGGATGCAGCAGTTTTCAGGTGAAGGATTCATCAGTCAAGAAAAAAGGAAGGTAATCAGCAATGGGAAATTCAACAGGTTCTATGTTTTATGCATTTGCAATCTTTATTGGATTATATCTTATCGGGGTGATCGGATACCAGCTTTATAAACTGATCCGTAAATTACTAAATAAATAATGTAAAGTAAAAAGAGGTATCATAAAATGGCAGATATTATTATTGTACTCATCCTTATTGTTATCGCAGTTTTTGCGATCAAACAGACAAAGAAACATATGCATGGGGAAAGTCCTTGCTGTGGCGGCGGATCGGGTACTGTAAAGAAAGTAAAAGAAAAACATTTAGATGGTCCCGTGATGGGAACGAAAACAATGAAGATCAAAGGTATGACTTGTGAACACTGTGTCAACAATGTGACAAATGCGATCAATAAAGTTGCAGGAGCTTCAGCAAAAGTATCTTTAAAAGATAAAGAAGCAATTATTTCATATGATCGTGAATTAAGTAATATTGAGCTTAGAAAAGCAGTAGAAGATGCAGGATATGAAGTCATATCACTTTCATAAAGAACGGTGTTGTAGAAGAAGTTATCGAAACCATCAGAAAACAAAAAAGCACTTTTAAGATCTGTAATATACAGAAAAAAGTGCTTTTGTTTCAAATTATTTGTTTTGATTGCTGAGAGCTTTAATATGTTCTTCAGAATTCAGATGTGCTTTGATCGCATGAAAGCTTTCAGGGCTGATTACATGTTCCATACGGCAGGCATCTTCAGCTGCAATCTCTGCAGGAACTCCAAGTTTGATCAGCATGTTAGATAAAACAGTATGGCGCTCAAAAATCGTATCAGCAATCTTATGACCAGCTTCAGTTAAAGAGATGAAACCATCAGAATCAACGGTGATCATATCAGAATTACGAAGATTTTTCATAGCAATACTGACACTTGGTTTAGAGAAATTCAAATAATGAGCAATATCAATGGATCTTACAGACCCTTTGTTTTGTTTCAAAATTAAAATAGCTTCCAAATAATTTTCAGCGGATTCTTGTATTTTCAAAAAGATTCCTCCTTACTAATAATTGTATATCTAGTCTACAAGATATGTTTATTTTGGTTATCATTGTATCATAAACAGTGTGTATTTTCAATGGAAGCACATGAGAAAAAATACCGTGAAAAAATAAAAAAATTAAGAAAAACTATTGACAAAATGGTTAGGTAATGCTAACCTTATATATGTAATTAGATGAGACTAACTCATCAAAACGACCTTTATATAGTATAATCATTTATGTAGTATGAATGCGAGATAAAGTGTCATGCCATAGACTTTATCCCGCAGTCATGCATACAACAGCAAGGCAAGGTGGAGAACAGCATGTGCCAAGAACAAGTAGAGAAGGCTTTACAACAAAGTGGTAAGAGAATCACACAACAGAGAAAGATTCTACTAGATGTTATCTTGAATGGAGAATGGGAATGCTGCAAAGAGATCTATTACGAAGCAGTCAAACGAGATTCTTCCATTGGAATGGCAACAGTATACCGCATGATGACAACACTCGAAGAGATCGGAGTCATCGAGAGAAGATGCGTATTTCGAGTAAGAGATGAAGTAGAGCTTTAAAATTAAATCAATCATAAAAAATTAAGAAAGTATTTGGTTTCAATCAATGAAATCAGATACTTTTTCTGTTATAGTAAAAGAAAAGGGAGAATTGTGGTTATGAAAAAGATACTATATCATATCTTTCTCTTGCTCTGTATTGCAGTATTTTGCATTAGCGCCTATAAGCTGTATGGATATTATAAATCTTATAAAGAAGCGAAAGATACTTATGAAAAGATAAAAAAAGACAATGTAAAGAAGACAAATGGAGATAGAACGATTGATTTTGATAAACTTCGGGCAAAGAATCCAGACATTGTTGGCTGGGTTTACGCAAAGGGGACAGGAATTGATTATCCGATCGTTCAAGGTAAAGATAACGAAGAATATCTTCATATGGATTACAATAAGAAAAAAAGCAGTTCAGGGACGATCTTTTTAGATCACGGATGTGATAAGTCGTTTATCTCAGATAATAATATCATTTATGGACACCATATGAAAAATGGAACGATGTTTGCCAAGCTGCTAAAATTCAGAGAAGAATCCTTTCTAAAGAAACATCATGTGATCATTTTATATACTCCAAAGAAGACAATGCATTTGAAAGTAATCAGTGCTTATGCGGTGAAAGCACAGGATCAGATGCCGATCACATTTGCAAATGAAACGCAGAAGAAAGAATATATCACAAAGATTCGGAGAATGAGTGAACCATCGATTAAGCTGGATGATAAGAAGATCGATCGTATTTATACATTTGTGACATGCAGTTATGAAAGAGATGATAATAGGACATATGTACATGCAGTGGAAGAATGACAAGGATGATAGAAAGTGTTAGATCAAGATGAAAAAAATGAAACTAACAAAGAAGAATAAAAAAGAATTAAAGATGATCTGTGGAGTTTTAATCTTTTTTGCAGTGATCTTTATATGGGTCGTACAGAATATCGGTCTGCCGATCAAGACACAAGTAGAAAAAGGCCGGATCAAGGTGATCGACATATCATCCTATAACGGGACAGTCAATTGGAAGAAGGTCAAAGACCATAATATCAATCATGCGATGATCAAGATCGGTTCAGGGATGAATGAGAAGAGAGCAGGAAGGAAAGACAGTAAATTTGATACCAATTTCCGCAATGCAGGATATGCATCAATTCACAGAGGCGTTTATTATTATTCTTATGCGAAGACAACCAGTGATGCAAAAAAAGAAGCCAGACACTGCTTAAAACTCCTCAAAGAGCAGGGAATCGATCCGACAGATTTAGATCTCCCAGTGGCATTTGATATCGAAGAAGAAGCGGTATTTCAGACAGGAAGACGTAATGTGACAGCAGTCACGACAACATTTTGTGATGAGATAAAGAAAGCAGGATTTGAGCCTATGGTTTATTCAGGAGCTTCAGCACTTCGAAATTATTTTGAATATAGTAAGATCAGAGAATATAAGATCTGGGTGGCACATTATACGAAAGCATCCGCACCAGCAATCCCATTTTCTTATGATATGTGGCAGTATACAAGCAGAGCTGTTATAAATGGGGCTAATACAGGAATGGGGTATTGTGATCTGAATTATTATCTGGTAGACAAGAATTACAAAGAATAAAAGAACTTCAGAATATGAAAGAAATAACATATTCTGAAGTTCTTTTGGTTTAAAGAAAAGATGATGTAATCTCCATCATGATCGAAAAGAGAAAACAAACAATAAATGCAGCCCAGAAAGAGATGTTTGTAACACGTTTCTTTGGCCAGGTCTGTCGGATATCTTTCTGAAACCATGTTTTTATATAGCCGAGCCGTTCATTCAGATAAGCAATCGCAACGAGCAGAAAGATACTAAGAATAAGTCCGATCAATGCAACAGGAATGGATGCAATGATCGAAGATACCGTTACTGTATTTGCAGTATCAAGATTGTTTACACCAAAAAGTGAAACTTTTGATATTGCATAAGTTAAAAGGATGGAAGATCCATTAAAAATCATGTGAGCAGTTATGGTTGCAAAAATGGAATCTGTTGCTTCTAATAAGCATCCAAATACGATACCCAAAAAGAATGCATAGGAAAACTGCTGAAAGTTCATATGAGCTATACCAAAAAGCAAAGCAGATAATAAGATTCCTTTGATGGGATTAGCTTTTCGCAGTCTGGAATAAAGTACTCCACGGAACAGTATCTCTTCCACAAGACCTGGAAGAAAAGCGGTTGTAAAAACTGATAATCCAAGACTCTGCATCACTTTCTGTGTCATAGTGTTGGTTGTAACATCTTGAAAAAACAAATTGGCGATCATAGTAATAAACCCTGCAACTGGACGGATCGTAAAGGCAAGAAGGATCACGAGAAAAAATGAACCAATATGGATCTTATGCATTCGTAATGTCTTCTTTGTATCATCTCCACAGATCTTAAGATAAAGAAAAGCGGCAATGAGTAAAATACCATAAAATAAAGTAGTAAAAAGATATGTGTTGGTAATAAAAATCCCCATTCCAGTGGAAAGTATAAAATACAAGATCACATAAAACAGGCTGAAGCAGCCAGCGGATTTGATATATTTCATGGAGTTACCTCGCTATTTTTTTAAGATTCCATTGTCTGTGATCGTGATCAGTCCGTCCTTTAACAGGCGTCCAACTGCACGTTTAAAAGCAGCCTTGCTAAGTCCAAGCTCACGTTCGATCGTAGCAGGTCTCGCCTTATCATTAAATGGAAGACGGCCATCATAGCTTTCAATGGTATCCATGATTAATTTCGCATCACGATCAATCTGAAGGTAAGCTTTCTCATGAGGGCTTAGGGATAATTTACCATCTTCATTCACTTTTGTAACACGAAGGTTAAGCTGTTCACCAATTACGATTTTATTGTGAATCTCGCGTTTTGGGATACGTCCAAGGAACTGATCTTCTACAGCAACAAAAGCACCATGATCAGGGTTGATATTATAAACAGTGGCATGCACCCAATCGTTGACTTTAAAATGATGATCTGTCGATAATAATTTACCAATCTTCATTGTTGCACAAAGACGATCACTCTTATCAATATAAAGAGAAACCAGATATTCTTTATTTGGACGGATATGTCCTAACTGTTCTTTAAATGGAAGAAACAGATCTTTTTCTAGTCCCCAGTCAAGGAAAGCACCAATCTTGCTAACTTCTTTGACACGTAGAGGGCGGATCGCACCTAATGTGATCTTTGGAATATGAACGGTAGCAATTGGGCGATCCTCAGAGTCCTTATAAACAAAACATGAAATCTGATCACCAATCCTTGCACCATCTGGAACTTGTTTGGCAGGAAGAAGAATACTTCCATCTGTTACATCCTTTTGGTCATTGACATAAACACCAAACTCCTTTTTCTTCACAATATATAAATCTTGAAATTTTCCTAATTGAATCATATTTATCCTCTTTCTTAATTTTTAGATTTGTCAGACACTTAATCGTTGATTTTTGTCGTTTTCACACATTATAACACAGTTCCATAAAAAAGCGAAAGAAAAAGCCTGAAAACAGCATAAAAACGTGGTTTATTTGAAGTTTTTACTTGACTTAGATGAGGAAAGCCTATAGAATTATCTTATGCAAATTCAAAGACATATACAATTATGTTTGAGTTGAGATTAGGAGGAAAATTTAATGAACAAGACAGAATTAGTTGCAGCAATTGCAAAGAAAACAGAATTGTCTAAAAAAGATGCAGAAAAGGCATTAAAAGCTTTTACAGATGTAGTTGCAGAAGAATTAAAGAAAGGTGAGAAGATCCAGTTAGTAGGATTCGGAACTTTTGAAGTATCTGAAAGAGCTGCAAGAGAAGGAAGAAACCCTCGCAGCGGAGAAGTTATGCACATTGCAGCTTCTAAAGCACCTAAATTCAAAGCAGGAAAAGCTTTAAAAGATATTGTAAACGAATAGAATGTTCATTTGATATTACATTAACTGCCGGTTTCTATGGATCCGGCAGTTTTTCTATATCTATTTCAGCAATATAACATAGAAGAAAGAAGGAGACATAATCATGCGTTTAGACAAGTTTTTAAAAGTATCCAGACTGATCAAGAGAAGAACTGTTGCGAATGAAGCCTGTAGTGCAGGAAGAGTTCTAGTGAACGGCAAAGCAGCGAAAGCTGGAACGAATGTGAAACCAGGAGACAGAATAGATATCCAGTTTGGAAACAGAGAGACAGCAGTAGAAGTAGTTTCTATAGCAGAGACAGTGAAGAAAGATGAGGCAGCAGATCTGTACAAGTTTTTATAGGTATGTTTTATAAGCTTTGTTCATAAGATGTATAAAACATTTTGGGAGGAAGTTTAGTATGATAGAAGAGAGACAACCTTTAAGAGCACATAAGATCAGCTTATCAAACCGATCTCTTGGCGTGATCACAGGGGTAAAAGATGTTGTTTCCTTTGATCTTAATGAGATCATTCTTGACACAGATCAGGGACTGTTAATGATTAAGGGAAAGAATCTCCATGTAAAGAAATTACTGGTTGAGAAGGGTGAAGTAGAGATTACGGGAAAGATTGACAGTTTTTTATACTCTAATATAGAAGAGCCAGGAAAGAAAGAAGGATTATTAGGAAGGTTACTGAAATAATGAAAGAGACTGTAACCGATCCGTTGTTATTTTTTCTTGCGTCAATTTTATTTGGTGTATGTTTGCAGGCAATATATGATATTATTCGTGGAATTCGAAGAGTATTCTATCATAAAAGCGTGTTTTTGTTTATAGAAGATATAGGATTTGGAATATTTACAGCAGTGATGGCATTTATATTTCTTTGTACATATAACGATGGCGAGTTAAGAGGATTCTTTTTCCTCGGAATTGTGATCGGAATGATTCTATATTATCAATTATGCAGCAAGTTCCTTTTGAGGGCTGTCATACATATTACAGAGAAGCTAAAGAAGATCATAAGGCAATTTGAAAAAGTATGTTTAAGACCAGGAATTCATATCAAGAGAAACCTGAAATGGCAATTGAAAAAAGAAAAAAAACAAGTTACAATGGCACTAAAGAAACAAATAAAAAGAGGTGGTAAAAGTGACAATACGAAAGAAACAAAATAAGCTGGATCAGAGGACAAAGATCATCATGATCATTGTTCTGATATTTGTAGTCATTTTAGCATTTTCCTATATCAATCTACGACAGAAATCAAAGAAGATCGCCAAAGAGCAGCAGCAGGTGGAATCCCAGATCAAGAAACAAGAAGAGAAGAAAAAAGAATTAAAGAAGAAAAAAGAATATATCAAGACAAAAGAATTTATTGAAAAGACAGCCACAGAGAAGTTTGGACTATTGTACCCGGGAGAGTACTTACTCAAAGGATCAGATGACTGATAAACAACAGAATTAAAAAATTTAGGGGGGGGGGAACAAACGTTCCTCCCTTCGTTTTGCTTATAATGTGAAAGACGAAATTTTAGCTAAAGATAAAAGGCGGAAATTTCGTCTTTTTTTTCCGCCTTAAGTGGAAAAAGACGAACTATATTCTTATGTGCATATTGCATATAATTTAGTACAGAAGGAGAAAAGTAATGGAAATATCAAACAAACGATGTATCCAGATTCTGAAATTATTGTTGAAAAATAAAGAATGTATGACAGGAGATAATCTTGCAGTTGCAATCGGAGTGTCTTCAAGAACCATTCGAAATGATATGAAAGATTTAAATAGAGCATTGGAAGATCATGGTGCAAGCGTTGTATCAGAGATTGGACAAGGATATTATTTAAAGATTGAAGATCAGGAAAAATTTTTAGCATTTCAGAATGAGATGGAAGAGCAAAAAAGAGAAAAAGATTTTAAAAATATTATTCCATCAGAGCCAGAAGACAGAGTAAAGTATATTATTTCAAAGTTATTGCTGTCGATACTCAATGGAAGAAAAGAAAAAATAGAGTTTTTTGATCTGGAAGAAGAACTTTTCATTAGTACTTCTACTTTAAAGAAAGACTTTCGCAATATCGATAAAGTCTTAAAACCTTACGATCTTAAAATCAGTATCACAAAGAAAGATGGTGTGAAGATCGTAGGAGATGAGGCGAAGATACGATATTGTATTTCAGAATATATCTTTAACAGCAAAGGGTATTTTGGAATAGAAGAAAATCAATTTTATCAAAGTATTTTTAAAGAACAGGAAATTGAAAAATTAAGAGAAATTTTGCTTGATGTAATTTCGGTTTATAATTTAAGACTTACAGATCTGGCATTTAAAAACGTTTTGATTCATAGTTTGATCATGTTAAAACGCTTTGCAAGGCAAAAGAGTGTGACATATGAAGAAAATGATATCAAAACATTTGAAAAGAAAGTTGAATTTGAATGTGCTCAGGAGATCATCAAACGCATTCAGCAAGACTTTGAAGTAGATCTTGGAAATGAAGTTTATTATTTGACACAGCACCTGATTTCAAGTCAGAGATTTTTGATTGATGATCCAAAAGAAGATTATGAATATAAAAACGAAATTGAAAAAATTCTGATAAAGATCAAGGAAGAGACAAACATTGATCTTTCCGATGATAAACAGCTGATTAATGGATTGGCAATGCACTTGAGTGCGGCACTTCAGAGAATGCGGTTCGATATGAATATTCGAAATGAATTTTTAGATTCGATCAAGAATATGTATCCACTGGCATTTGAACTTGCAGTGATCGCAGGAGAGATCATTGAAGAGAATTTCCAGTTTAGGACACAAGAAAATGAAATCGGTTTCTTGGCGATGCATTTTGGAGCAGCATTGGAAAGAAAAGGGCTTAATGAGAAAAAACCAAGAAAGAAAGCAATTATCGTGTGTTATGCAGGAGTTGCAACAGCGATGCTGATCAAAGAAAAGATTGAACAGAATTTTGGACATAAGATTGAAGTGCTCAAAACATGTTCGCAACAGGAAGTAAGTCAAGAGTTGATCGATCAGGTGGATCTTGTATTGACAACGGCAGAACTTTCAGAACTTAAATCTGACAAAATAAAGAAAATAAATCTATTTTTGGATGAAACAGATATTCAGTTCATAGGAAATATTTTAAAAGAAGATCAAAAAGATGAAATTGATTATCGAAAGATTTTTCGAAAAGAATTATTTTTCTATGATGTGGAATTTAAGAATAAAGAAGCAATTCTTGAACATATGACAAGAGAGATGCAGATACGAGGATTGATCAGTAAAGAAGGAAGTAAATCCGTATTTAAAAGAGAAGAAATGTCGACGACAGAACTGGGCAATATGGTAGCAATACCGCATGCAATGTCAAATGACTCTGAAGAGGCAGTCGTATCCGTTATGATCTTAAAGAAACCAATCCTCTGGGAAAATGAAAAAGTGCAGGTTATACTTTTACTCAATGTACCAAAGTCACAATACAATATGTGGGAAGTTGTATTTAAACGATTATATCAATATCTGATTGGTGATCAAGGGGTTACAAAATTAATCAAAGATAAAGATTATGATGATTTTATTCGTCATTTGGAAAGAAATGAATAGGAAGGAAATATCATGGAATCACTAGTATTAAATAAAGACAACGTTAAATTGAAGGTAAAAGCTTCTGATTGGGAAGAAGCGGTTAGAATTGGGGCAGGGATGCTTGTAGAACAAGGATGTGCAAAACAATCTTATGTTGATGGTATCATTGCTTCTGTCAAAGAATTAGGGCCTTACATTGTCATTGCAGATGGAATCGCAATGCCGCACACAAGACCAGAACAGGGAGCTATTGGGATCGGTTGTAGTCTGATCACACTGGATCAGCCAGTAAAATTTGATGGAGATGACAGTGAAGTAAAAGTTATGATCTGTTTTTCAGCAGTAGACAGTGAAAGCCACATGGATATTCTTAAGATGATCGTTGAGTTTGTAGAGCGCGGACTCATTGATGATATAGCTAAAGCAACGACTTATGAAGAGTTACTTGAAGTGATCAAAGAGAAATAGTTTTAAAAAAGAAAGGAGACGAAACTATGTTACAGATTTTAACAGTATGCGGAGCAGGACTGGGAAGCAGTTTTGCATGTCAGATGAGTGTAGACGCCGTATTAAAGGAACTGGGTGTGGAGGCAAAACTTGACCATACAGACATCTCTAGTGTAGGGGGAGCAAAGGCTGACATCATTCTTTCAGGAAAGAACTTTGAGAAACAGTTTGAGCGTTATACACTGGACTGTCCAACAATTTTTCTCGATCGATTGGTCGATAAAAATGAGATCAAAGAAAAACTGACACCGGTTTTAAAAGATCTTGGAGTTTTATAAAACTAGCAAAATAGAAAGTGAGGAGAAAAAATGCAGGTTTTAAATTTTATCATTAAGAACATCCTGACACAGGCATCTGTTGTCGTAGGACTGATCGCACTGCTTGGTTTAGTGTTACAGAAAAAACCAATTGGTACTGTTGTATCAGGAACAATGAAAACTATCTTAGGATTCTTAGTATTATCCGCAGGTTCAAGCGTTATCCAGGGATCATTAGCTATTTTTGGTGATCTGTTTAATAAGGCCTTTGGACTTAAGGGTCTTGTAGCATCTATCGAAGGTATTAACGGTCAGGCAATGACAGACCTTGGACTTGGATCAGAGATCGCTATCACATTAGCAGGTATCTTTATTGTTAATATTATTTTAGCTCGTATTACACCATTTAAGTACATCTTCTTAACAGGACAGGCTTTATTATGGGAATCTACACTTTGCGTAGTATTTGCTTACTTCTGTGGATTAAGAGGACTTCCATTGATCATCGTAGGATCAATCGTTGGTGGTGCATTCGCAACATTAATGCCAGCATTCGCACAGCCAGTTATGCGGCAGATCACTGGTAGTGATGATATCGCATTAGGACATTTCTGTACATTTGGATATATGTTCACAGCATTAATTGCTAAATTAACAGGTGATAAATCTAAATCAACAGAAGATGTTGCATTACCTAAGAGTCTTGAATTCTTACAGGATACATATTTATCAGTAATGGTAGTTATGGTGCCATTTTACTTGATCGTAGCAATCTTTGCAGGACCTAAAGCATGTGCTGAATATGCAGGAGCTACAAACTACATCGTATTCATGTTCTTACAGGCATTACAGTTTGTAACAGGTTTATACGTATTAATGGCCGGTGTTCGTTTACTGTTAGCTGAATTAGTACCAGCTTTCCAGGGAATCTCTATGAAACTGGTTCCAAATTCAAAACCAGCCTTAGACTGCCCAGTATTATTCCCATATGCACCAAACGCAGTAATCTTAGGATTCATCTTTACAACAATCGGATCTATCATCGGTATGTTCTTAACACCAATGCTTGGATTACCAATGATCTTACCTGGAGTTATGAGTAACTTCTTCGCAGGTGGTACAGCTGGTATCTTTGCTAACCAGGTTGGTGGACGTCGCGGAACGATTATTGGATGTATTGCACATGGTATCTTCATCATGATCTTACCAGCTTTACTTTCCCCAATGCTTGGACAGATTGGATTCCAGAACATGACATGTACAGACGTAGATACTGTAGTAACAGGATTCTTCTTCATGATCATTAAATCTATCGCAGGAATCTTCTAAGATTAGAAAGCAAAAGATCATTATAGAAAGTTATACAGGAGGGATGATCAATGTTTTTCTTTGGTAAAAAGAAGAAAGAAAAGAAGCAAGAGCAGGCAGTTCCTGTTGTAAATAAAGAGGAATTGATCGCGAAAGCTTCAGAAAAAGTAACAGAATTAGAAAGTAAAACAGGGGATGAGAGAGTTTCATTATTAAACGAAATCGGATCCCTGTATACACAAGCAGAAGAAACAGATCTGGCAATCCAATATTATGAAGAAAGCTTGGAACTTTGCAAGCAGCACGGAAAAGCGAGCACAGATCTAATGAAACTTTACAATAAAAAACGTCAAGAAGCTGCAGAAGCGAAAGATGATGAAAAAGTAAAGGAATATATGGATAAGGTTCAGAACCTGATGCAGATGTCAAAGGATATGATCCGAGGAAATGCATAACATTTACGGGGAGGAAATTCCTCCCTGCAAACATATAATTCATTCGCAACGTATAAGGCAAAATTAAAGGAGTAAAGAAATGTATAAAAATTTGATTGAATTATTTAAAGAAAATGAAGGTAAAGGAGCAGTAGGAGCATTCAACTTACATTGTTTTGAAATGCTTCCAGCAATGATTCAAGCAGCAGAAGAACTGAACGTTCCAATCATTATCCAGACTTCTCTTGGAACAGCTGAATATATTGGTTTTGAACCATTGATCGCAGCTGTAAAAGCTTTAGCAGAAAAATCTTCTGTAAATGTAGCTCTTCATATGGATCATTGTAAAAGCATTGAAGCACTGAAAAAAGCAATCGATCTTGGATATTCTTCTGTAATGTATGATGGATCTGCATTACCAATTGAAGAAAATATCAAAAATACACAAGAAGTTGTAGCATATGCTCATGCACATGGAGTATCTGTAGAAGGTGAGATCGGATCTATCGGTGGAGCTGAAGAAGGTGTTGTAGTAGAAAAAGACGCTGCGATGTATACAAAACCAGAAGATGCACTTCATTATGTTAATGAAACACATGTAGATGCATTAGCAGTATCTATTGGTACAACACATGGTCAGTTCAAATCTAAAGCTAAGATCAATTATGAATTATTAACAGAATTAAAAGCTAAATTAGGACCTGTTGGATTAGTTCTTCATGGAGGAACAGGAGTATCTGATGAAGATATGAAACGTTGTGTACGTGAAGGAATGAAAAAGATCAATGTGGGAACAGAATTAAATAAAAACTATATTGAAGTTGTCAGCAAAACATTCACAGCTGATGATGTAACACCACTGACATCTTTAAGAAATCTGTTAGGACCAGCAAATGAAAGAATCAAAGAAATTGTTATAGATAAGGCTTCATTATTTAAATTATAGGATTAAAAAGTTTAAATAACCCTCTTATATTATATAATTCATCAGGTGCGGCAGGGAGGAATGAATCCCTGCCGCATTTAACTTTTTAGAAAAATATCTATCATTTGAGCGGAGGAAATAAGCATGAAAAAAACGATCGTATTGCTTGCAGGATACCCGGCAACAGGAAAAAGTTATCTTTGTAATAAAATATTAGAAAAACTTCCAGACTTTTTGATCGTATCTCAGGATGATATGAAAGAAAAATTATTTGACCAGTATGGATTTGATAATATGGAAGAAAAAGTAGACATTGAAAATCAGAGCTGGGAACAGTACTATGAAGTTATGGAAGAAGATCTTAAGAATGGGGATTCCATTATTTCAGATTACCCATTCAGTGTAAAACAGAAAGACAAGATTAAAAATCTTGCAGAGAAATATGAATATCAAGTTGTAACATTCCGCTTGATCGGAGATCTAGAAGTTTTATTTAAGCGTTCACAAAAGAGAGATTTGGATCCAAAGAGACATTTAAGTCATCTGGTATCACGTTATCATAAAGGTGATGTACTAGAAGACAGAAGCAAGGCAGATTGTCTTGTAACCTATGATATTTTTATGGATCGTTGCAAGAACCGTGGATACGGAACATTTGAACTGGGACATCTGATCGAAGTTGATGTAACAGATTTTTCGAAGATTGATTACCCAGCATTGATCAAAGAATTATGTGATCTTGTAGAAGAATAAAGGAGAAACAGATGGGAAGTATTTTTTGTATCGGACAGTCAGCGTATGATATCACGATTCCGCTTGACGGCGCGATCTGTGAGAATCAAAAATACCGTGTGACACAAAAAGAAGAATGTGGAGGCGGACCTGCATTTAATGCTGCATATCTGTGTGCAATGTGGGGAGAAAAAGTAGAATTGATCAGCCGGATCGGAAACGATACTTACGGGGAACGATTGTTGGAAATTGCTGCACAGGCTGGGATCGGAACTAATTATCTGATCAAGGATGATGAGATTGAAACACCGCATAGTTATATTTTTTCAAATCAGGAAAATGGATCAAGAACGTTATTTAATTTCCCAGGTGAGAAAAAAGACATTAAATATACATATCCGGATGAAGAAGTCTCTGTTATCTTAAGTGATGGACACGAACCAGAGATCAGTGTGGAGGCAATTCATCATTATAAGAGTGCCATTTCGATCGTAGATGCAGGGACATGCAGAGAAAGTACAATGCAGGTAGCAAAAGAAGTAGATTATCTGGTATGTTCTGAAGATTTTGCAAGACAATATACAGGAAAGACGATCAATCTTAATGATCCAAAGAAAGCATGTGAAATCTTTGAAGAAGTAGAACAGATCAATCATAAGCATGCAGTGGTCACACTGGGAGAAAAAGGATTATTATATCGTAGAGATGGAAAGATCACATTGATGCCAGCATTTAAAGTAAAAGCAGTCGATACAAATGGTGCAGGGGACATTTTTCATGGTGCATTTGCATATGCGATCAAGCAGCAATTGGATTTTTATGATGTATTAAAAATAAGCTCTATGGCGTCTGCGATTTCCGTGCAGACATTAGGAGCACAATCCTCTATACCACAATTAACAAAAGTAACAAGCGAACTTCAAAAGAAGGGAAATCATTATGACAAGAGAAGATATCTTTAAAACTGTTGATCACACACTATTAGCCCAGACAGCAACTTGGGAAGAAATTAAAGAAATATGCGATGATGCGATCAAATACCAGACAGCATCTGTATGTATTCCAGCATCTTATGTAAAAAGAGCAAAAGATTATGTTGATGGGAAAATGGCAATCTGTACAGTGATCGGATTCCCAAATGGATATAGTACAACAGCAGTCAAAGAATATGAAACAAAAGATGCTATATTAAATGGTGCAGATGAAATTGATATGGTCATCAACTTAGGAGATGTCAAAGATAAACATTTCGATAAGATCAAAGGCGAAATTGCGTTATTAAAGAGCGCATGTGGAGATAAAATATTAAAAGTTATCATCGAAACATGTCTGTTAACAGAAGAAGAAAAGATTAAGATGTGTGAGATAGTAACAGAAGCAGGAGCAGATTTCATCAAAACATCTACAGGATTCTCAACATCAGGAGCAACATTTGACGATATTGCTTTATTTAAGAAATATGTTGGAGAAAATGTAAAGATCAAGGCAGCAGGAGGAATCAGTTCCTTTGATGATGCTAAGAAATTTATCGAACTTGGGGCAGACCGCCTTGGAACAAGTCGATTAGTAAAAATCGCTAAAGCAGAAGCTTAAAAATACAATTTGAGAATATTTATCGTTAACAAAAAGGAATGTTGCATTCGTGCAACATTCCTTTTATCATTTTTATATAGAATGATGAGAAGAGGAACAGTATATGTCAAAAGAGATATCAAAACAGGAAAAAGAAGATTATCTAAGTCTAATGTATGAAATGAAACGAAAAGAGAACCAGATTGTAAAATCCGACTTATCCAGGGAACTTGAAGTGCCGTTATCAAGAGTTACCAGAGTTACAGATGGATTGTTAGAAGAAGGATATCTGTTAAAGGACGAAGGAAGAAGAATGTTCTTAACGCCGATGGGATTATCCAAAGGGCAGCAATGTCTGGAAAGAAAACGATGCCTTACAGAGTTTCTGCGTTTGGTTTCTGGTGTTGATGGAAGTATTGCAAAAGAAAATGCATGTGCGATCGAACATGTTCTGGATGAACGCATTTTAACCGGAATCCGTATGTTTATGGAAAACCGTCATACATATTCATATATGACTAGAGGAAATGATTTAAATCTGATGTTTCCAGAAGGAAAGAGGATCATGCCGATCGCATTTTTTGAAAAAGGAACATCACATCCAAGAATTCTTTCGAAAGAATATCAGCAGTTTGAGAAACGAGTGGAAGTAGCGATCAGCAAAGAAAGTTACTTGTATTTAAAACCGATAGATTCAGATCTGCTGAAAAAAGAAATTCGCTACTGTTATGGAAATCAATGGATGTATGCAAAAAAAGAAAATGGAAAATTTGGAATTTTGACAGAGGCATTGGACTGTACGATTCGAAGAAACGACAAATTATCTGAAGGAATTGTAGAAATAGTAGTGTGTGATCATCATGAAGAAGAGATTATAGAAGAATCGGTTCGTATTTTAACCGTATCATTAATTTAGGAGTTTGACAATGTGTGATAAAACAATGGAAAATTATAAACCGAATATGTTTCAGTTACAATGCTTAAAAGCATTAGAGATACAGATTGAGGAAGGAAAAGGATACAACGAAGCAGAGATCGGAAGAAAGATGCAGGTAAACAGATCAACAATCTCCCGATGCTTCAAAAGATACCGAGAAGAAGGATTCCTGGAAGATAAGGAATTTACCAGAAAAGGAAAAGAATTCTTAGAATATTATAAAATGATCGAAGCAGATCTTTACCATTACTTTGCATCTATTGGAATTAACGAACAACAACAAAGACAGGCAGTTAATGGAATGTTTGATACAGCAGATATCGATACGATTCAGAAATTATGCCAGAAAGAGAAAATGCATCTAAAGTATGAAAGTATCGGGAAAAATGAAAGTAAAGAAATTACTAAGATGACTTACGAACAATTATGCAGCAGTCTAAAAAAAGGCATATATCAAGTCGCATTTTCCATTTATCGACAAGGAAAAGACTGGCAAAGTCTCTCTATGGCAGACCAAGGATTTGAAAAACCAGCATATCTGCATTTAAAGGGGGATAAAAACTATTTAGAACTAGCCGTCAGAGAAATGAAAGCAATGACAAAAGGTGGAGCGATGCTGTCTGGACATATTCAGACAGTCAAATGTAGAAGCAGCAAAGACGTTTTAACAGATCTTCCGATCCAAGATAAGAAAATACAGATTCCATTTGAAGATTTTGAGTTTGAGCAATTGTCAGAAACAGAAATCACCGGGCAGATCCAACTGTTTATGACAAGCAGCGTTGGGGAGAAGAGAATGCCAGAGAGTATGGCCACGTTGATCGTAAAATTATAGAAATATGAATTATGGGAATTTTAATTAAAAATTAAAATTCCCATAATTCTATAGTTTTTAACAGTTTTTCTTTCGTATCCACATCAAGCTGCATGATCGCATTATAAAGTTCACGATCAAGCGCAGTTTCTGAATACTCCGGATCAAGCGTACCGACAAGAGAATCCAGAGAGCAGCCACAAAGCTTCGCATAATATGTTAAAATACGCAGAGACATAGCAGTACGGTTATTTTCTACATTGCTGATATAACCAGGCGTTACACCAAGAGCTTCAGCAACTTGATTTTGTGTTAAACCCATTTTTTGACGGATATGTTTGATATGAGTACCATAATTTTCAGAGTTCATATGATAGAGTCCTTTCTATATTATTCATAACAAAATTATATAATAAATGATGATGAAAATGTAGCTACTAATAGAATAGAATCTGTGGAATGGATATAAATGGAATAATAAGGAATAATAAGGCTGAAAGCTGCTTTACATCAACACCTAGGAATGAAGCAAGAAAGCAATTGAGAATCATTATCAATTACTGACCATATGTTGCAGTGATGCAACAAGATGGACGAAATGAATATGATGTATCGGAAAGATATTGTCATTTTTAAAGAGAAATAGTAAAACATCTTTTGGTTGAACATAAGAATACAATATGGTAAAAATAAAACAGAACATGAACCTTCGGTGAGTGTAAAATAATAGCTAACAAAAAGAAAAAGAATCTAAGAGTGCGATCTTGGGTTCTTTTTCTTTTTTATCTACAATGGAAAAATAACAGATAAAAATTCAGATTTTTTGTCTGTATCAAAAAAATAAAATGAGAAAAACTCTTATTAACAATAATTTTGTTGCATCAATGCAACTTCAGAAAAATTAAAAAAAGAACGTAAATATCAAGAAAGTGAAAATTTTGTGAATTTTTCACTTTCTTTTTTTGTTCTCTTTGAAAAATTTGTTGTGATTGACATGAAAATAATAGTTATGGTAAATATTAGTCAAAACTAACTTTAAAAATATTATAAATTGATTACAACAAGGGAGGAAAAGAGAAACTTATGAAAAATCGTTTTTTAGCATTATTAATCTGCGCGATTTTGGTATTTTCAATTATTCCATTTGGAAAAAACATAAAAGCATCACAGACAAATAATAATGCAAAACAAGTAAATACGCCAGAACAGATGGCTGCAGTTATGAGAGAAAAAGCAAATAATAATACAGCCAGAATGAAAGGAAAAATAACTCAATCTCAGGTCAATGAAACGATTAAACAAAAATTGATCGTAAAAACAAGAGATGAGATTGAAAATACTTATGGTGCTAACAGTGTGTACTACTACACAGTGGGAAATTACCAGATTTTGTTTTATGACTCTGCAGAAGAGGCAAAGAATGCATGTGAGAAGTTAAAAAAGGATCTTCCAGGAACAACAATATTTCAAGATATACCAATCACACTAAAAGAAGCAGCAAAAGATAATGGATCAGATGAAGTGGCGGCATACGATGGAATTAAAAAAATGGGAATGGATCAACTTAAGGAAGAAAAAGACAGTTGGAAAAATAAAAGTGCCAAAGTTGCCGTGATCGACAGTGGAATTAATGTGGATCATCAATGGTTTAAGAACAGGCTAGATCGAGAAAACAGTATAAATCTTGCGTTGGATGAAGGAAATGAAGATGATAAAACGAAGCCAGCATATAGTGATACAAAACAAGGACATGGAAGTCATGTCGCAGGGATCATTACGCAGGCAACACCAGAAGAAGTACAAGTCATGGCAATTCGAGTATTTAGTGCTCTTGGTACAGCATCCTATGCAACGATCACAAATGCGGTGGATTATGCAGTAGAACATAAAGCAGATATTATTAATATGAGTCTTGGATTTGAAATAATGTCAGGATTTGAAAATGATCAGATAACTCTAATGGATGAAGCGTTTGCAAGGGCATTTAAAGCAAATACAACAGTATGTGCTGCGTCAGGAAATGAATACACAGATACTTCTAAAAGTTATCCAGCGAGCAGTCCATGGACGATCGCAGTTGGATCATTTGAGCCAGATGCAAAAGGTAACCTGATTCGTTCAGATTTTGCCAATAATGGAGAACTACTTGATTTTGTTGCACCAGGAAGAAATATCTATAGTGCATGGATCAATGGAGAAGAATCAACCAATACGATAAGCGGGACTTCTATGGCAACACCCCATATGGCAGCGGCAGCAGCTTATGTCAAAATGAAACATCCAGATTATAATCAAAGGGATGTATATGCGGCGTTTAAAGATAATGCAGTAGATCTTGGGGAATCTGGAAAGGATACAGAGTTTGGATATGGATATGTACATTTGGAAAAATATAACACAAATGAAGCAGCAGAATCTAAAGACGGAAAAGAATACCAGGCAATCTCAGCCCCGGCACAAATAAATAAAACAATGAATGATTCAGGAAAATCATTTACAATTGACGCAAAAATAACAAGAGGAAACGGAAATCTCACGTATGAAACAACAAATGAGAAAATTGCTACGGTTAAAGATGGAAAAGTAACGATCGTTGGACGTGGAAAATGTAATATCGTGATCAAAGCATCCGAGACAAAAGAGTATAAAGAAACAGAAGAAAAAGTAACGATCAAGATTGATAAAGGTTATCAAAAGATCAAAGTTCCAGTTACCTCATATAAGAAATATGTTTCAGACAAAAACTTTAAGTTAGAAGCATATGTTGAAGCACCAGGAGATGGGAAAGTTGAATTTATTGCAAATGAAAATGATGTTGTAAAGGTAAGCAAGGATGGAGAAGTGACGATTCTTGGACCTGGAACAGCAAGAGTATACGCAGTGGCAACAGGAACAAACAACTTTAACAGAGATATCAGTGATGCGATTGTGATCACGGTAGAAGAAGATAAGAAATCAGATCCTGATATAAAAAACAATGTTGAAAATACAACAACAGCAATGCAAAATGCAACAACACCAGACACAACAACAGTGATTCAAAATACTTCAACAACGAACACAAAAATAGCCGTGCCAAGAGTCGTTGTAAAAAAACTAAAAGCAGGAAAAAAACAGATCAGATTAACATGGAAAAAACAATCCAAAGTATCAGGATATGAAATACGATATGCAACAAAAGCCAATATGAAAAAGGCGAAACGGATCAAAGTAAATGCCAAAACGGCAAGTAAAACGATCAAAAAATTAAAATCAAAGAAACGATATTATATTCAGATCAGAGCATATAAAACAAACGATCACAAAAAGATTTATGGAAATTGGAGTATAAAGAAAACATTAAAAACCAAATAACAGGAAGGAAAAGAAATGAGAAGAAAGAAGTTATATAGAGGATTGGCAGTTGCATTTTCAGCAATCCTTCTGGCAACGAGTAATCCAGCAACATTACAAAATGTTGCTGCAAAAGGAATTCATTTACAAAAAAAAGCAAAGGCAAAGATGATCCTGGAAGATCCGACGGAGAATGGAGCTTATACATTATCAATGACGATCAACAAAGAAGGAACATCTGAGGAATCAATGTTAAGCGGCTTTATTGATCCAAAGATTAAGGTTACTGTTCAGGATGGAAAGACATGGGTGACGATCCTCAGTACAACATATGCAGATATGATGTACGATATCACACTTGGAGATTCAGAAGGAAATTATAAGATATCAGAAAAAACTCCAGTAGGAGAAAAAAATTCTGCGGGAACTTATAATATGTATGAGTATAAGATTCAGATCAACAAATTGTCAGACATCGCAAAAATCGCAGTATTGGCAAAACCTATGGGAGGAAGCAGAGACAATATAGGAAATTATGAAAAATATACAAAAGCGGATATAGAAGATATGTCGATCGAGAGAGGATGGACAGGCTTTGAGGCCATTAAAGATCAAGATCAAAAACCAACAGGAAAAGAAGCACTGAATCAGGCGTTGATTGATTATGGACTGGATAAGAATAATGATGGAACTGTCACAAAAGAAGAAATTCAGCAATACAAAGGTGACAAGATGGAATTACAGAATTGCAATTTAAGTAATGAAGGATTGGAATTGCTCAAGTATCTTCCGGAGTCTGTGACAACCCTTGATCTTTCTTATAATAACATAACTGAGCTTCCATCAGATCTGTTGATGATGATGCCACAATTAGAAAATTTCTATATGGAAAATAGTAAACTTACGTCTATCCCAAAAGGATTCTTCAAGAGCAACACAAAACTTAACTGGATTGCATTGGATGGAAATGAGATTACAACATTAGAAGATGGAACATTCAAAGGACTAGATCAGCTGACGATATTAGGACTCGAAAACAATAAGATTTCAAAAGTAGATAAAAATGCCTTTGAAGGTATGAAAAAAATAGAACAGCTGAGTTTATATGGAAATAATCTCACAACATTAGAAGATGGAAGTCTCAAACCATTGGCAGGGTCATTAAAAATGTTGTTTTTACAGGAAAATAATATGGAAAGTCTTCCAAAAGCAGTAGAGGATTGTTCCTCATTGACGGAACTGCATGCATGGGATAATGGAATGAAAGATATCAGCAAAGTTGATTTTTCAAAACTTCCGGAATTGACAGAATTAAACCTTATGCATAATGAGATAACACAGATTCCAGAAAAGGCATTTGCGAAAAATACAAAACTTGATGGTCTGGATCTGTTTGATAATGACTTGACCTCTGTATCACCAGATATTCTTCCAAATGGAGTTAGTCTAAGAAAACTAGACCTTAAATTCAATAACATGCAGATCGTAGATAAAAAGCTGATCAATAAAAGTCAGTCATATAATAAATTTTATCCACAGAAGTCTGCAATGGAATTAAGACTAGAGAAAAGCGGTGATCAAGAGATGAAATGGTCACAGCAGTTAAGTGCTTTGGATTTGATGTTCTGGTATGAAGAAACAAACGATGCAAAGAAAAAAGAACTTCAGTCAGTTGATGAATATAAAGAATATCTGAAAGAACAAGGATATGCAGAAGGTGACTTTACAAAGACATTAAAAGATCTGTCATATCAGTGGGATATCGTAACCAAAATTCAAAAGAAAGATGCAAATGGAAGATTTGTAACGATCGATCAAAGGATCAATGAAGGAAAAGCAGATGAAATGGATGGTTCTTTCAAATTTACAGAAGATGGAACCTATCGAGTTGTAAAAGATGTTTATGGTTACATGAGTTCTATGAGAAATTTCTTATTTGAAGCAAAATCCAATGAAGTAACAATTGAAAATAAGAAAGAAGACAAGAAGGAAGATAAAACAACAGCAACAACTTCAACTTCGCAAATAGCAACAATAAAGAAGAAAGAAACACAAATAGTAAAACCGTTAAGGGTTGTAAAGCTTAAAGTAAAAAAATCTTCAAAGAGATCTGTAAAAATAAGTTGGAAAAAGCAGAAAAATGTATCAGGTTATGAAGTTTACAGATCAACGAAGAAGAATAAATCATTTAAGAAGATCACAACATTGAAAAAAGCTGGAAAAGTAATTTATGTTAATAAAAAACTGAAGAAAGGAAAAACATATTATTACAAAGTACGTGCTTATAAAGTAGTATCTGGCAAAAAAGTATATGGAAAATTTTCAACGATCAAAAAAATTAAGTTCAAAAAATAATCTACAAAGGAGAAAACGATGAGAAAAAGAGTACTAACATATTCACTAGCACTAGCAATGGCAGTAGCAATGGCAGTTCCACAGACGGCAATCTTACCAACAGGTATTGTACAGGTAAAAGCAGCAGATACAGAAAATGGATTAAAAACAGGAGTTGCGCTCACAAAAGCAGAATGGGGACAAAACTGGTCAGGAACAGAAAATTATATTAAATTTACCGAAATGGATAAATATGCATCTACTTCTTCAGATTATTGCAGCAAGATCAATAAAGTTGTAGTGAACGACAAGGAATATCCAGTTTATGATGAAGAAGGAAAAGATAATTATTATTCAATGACATATTCTGATGGACTTTGTATATATATGGGATCAATCAAAGATGGCGAAAATACGATCATTGTTTCAGCAAATGGTTACAAAGATAAAAAGATCATTGTGAATGTCGACAAAACAGCAAAAACAGTAACTTTCGTTTCACAGAAAGATTTGGGATCAGGAGATGCAGTAATCGATAAAAGTGCGTTAAATAATATGATCACAGCAGCAAAAGCATATACGAAAGAATCGGCATCTGATGAAAAATGGAATGCATTCCAGGAAGCGATCAAAACAGCAGAAGATGTATATAATAATGAATCTGCAACTCAGGATCAGATCGATCAGGCAGTTGCTGCATTAAGGGAAGCAATTGACACGTTTAAAAAAGAAGATCCAACATTAAATCCAACAGAAGATGGTGTATATACAGTTACACTTAAAGCAACAAAACAAGGAAGCAAGGAACCCTCTTCCTTAGGTGGATATTTTGAAGGAAAAGCAAAACTGACAGTAAAAGATGGAAAAATGAAATTATCCATGTTAAATATCTCCATGGCGAAATACTTACTTGACTTCACATTAGAGACAGATGGAACGTTTGCCAAAGCAACAAAAGAAGCATATGGGGATGCAAATAGTGATGGTTCTTATGATGCATATGAATATACAATGAGCATTAAAGATCTGAGCAAAATACATACAGCGGCAGCTTTAGTATCCGTTATGGGATCTGAATCTGATAAAGGTAACTATGACAAATATATGAAAGCGGATATCACATTCACATCTTTGGAAAAAGGATGGAAAGGATATGATAAAAAAGATGCGAACCAGACCCTGGTTGATGCATTGATCGAAGCAGGAGCTGATACGAACAATGATGGAGAAATTACCCAGGAAGAATTAGCAGCATTTAATGGAGACGAAGGAAGTCTGGATTTATCAAACAAGAATTTGAGTAATATCGATCTGTTAAAAGGTTTATCAGATAAGATTAAAGAATTGGATCTTTCAGGAAATAAGATCACAGAAATTCCAGAGGGATTTTTTGATAATATGACAAATCTTGAGTATGTAGATTTGAATTCAAATCATATAAAAGCTCTTCCAGAAAATACGTTTAAAAATACAAAAAAATTGAATTGGATCAATATAAGAGCAAATAATCTGACGGAGATTAAGAAAGATACACTGTCAGGATTGGATAAATTAGTATATCTTGAACTGGATAATAATAGTATCACGTCTGTAGAGGCTGGGGCACTGGATGGAGATACAAGTCTAAAGCAGCTATCCATTTCAGGAAATGAATTAAATGCATTACCAGATCATCTCTTAGATGATGCTGGAGATACGATTAATTTTATTGAATTATCCAATAACGAGTTTGTAAAACTTCCAAACTGTATCAATGCAGCAACAAAGAAATTACGAAAGATCAGTGCATTCAATAATGCATTAGAAGACATTTCGAATATTGATTTTACAAAGATGTCAAATCTTGAGGAGGTTAATTTCTACAAGAACTATATTGCTCAAGTGCCAGATGGAACATTTGCAAAGAATAAAAAACTATATTCTGTAGATTTCCATGATAATCAGATCTCCAATATTACAGAGAAGGCATTTCCTGAAACATTTGAAAACGATTATGATGGAGTACTTCACAAGCTTGATCTTACGTTAAATAATATCAAAGTTGTGGATCCGGCAGTGATGAAAAAATCAGACACAGCAATCAATAAATTTTATCCACAGAAGAACGCGATGAATCTGGAACTAAAGGAGGATAACGGTCAGAAGATTAGTTGGAGCCAGGATTTAAGTGTATTAGATCTTGCATTCTGGTTTGATAAGACAGCAAGTGACAAAGCCAGAGAAATAGAAACGGTTGAAGATTATAAAGATATGCTGGAGCAGAACGGATGGAAAGATAAAAATATCGCAGAAGTTATGGATGAAAAATATGACTGGGATATTATTACAGAAGTTCAGAAAAAGAATGCAGATGGTACATGGGAGACAGTTAAAGAAGATACAGAAACTGATCAGGCAGAAGAATTAAAAGGAAACTTTAGTGTATCAAATCTGGGAACATACAGAATAAAGAAAGTCTTAAATGCGACATTAAATGGAACAAAACAATACCGTTTTACTGTATATTCAAACGAATTAGCAGTATCTAAAAACGATGATAAAAAACCATCAAATACAACAGCCGAACAGAAACCATCAAGTGCAACAACTGAACAAAAGCCATCGGATACAACAACGACACAAAAATTATCAACGACAACAGTGAAAGATATTCTTAAGAAAGTGTCAAAGATCAATCTGCAAAATCTGAAAAAACGTAAGGTGCGTATTACATGGAAGAAAGTAAAGAATGCAGATGGATATCAAGTTTATCGAGCAACAAAGAAAAACGGAAAATATAAGCTTGTTAAGGTAGTAAAAGGTAATAAAAAAGTAAGTTACACAAATACAAAGTTAAAGAAAAATAAAAAATATTACTACAAAGTTCGTGCTTATCGTACAGTTAAAGGTAAGAAAGTATATGGTGCATTCTCCTCAAAGAAAAGCATATTGATCAAAAAATAAATGAGAAGAATTATCAATAAAACACAAGGTGTTGCACGCCTGCAACACCTTGTGTTTTATTGATAAATGGCAGAAACACGTGTTTTTTTAAGAAATTTTAAATTTAAAATATCAGATATGAACGATTTTGAAAAACTTGTTTTCGTTGACGGAGAATATTGATGCATGATAAAAAAGAAGTGAGTTAATTAAAACTAACCGATAATGCCTATAAATTAAGAGAAGGAGAGATTATGAGAAAAACTAAATATCATATAAAGAAAAAAATCATGCCATTATTGTTAGCTGTTGCAATGGCTGGAACAGCGACACCCATATATGTAGCACATCCAGCAATTGTAAAGGCAGCAGTGTCTAATGCATTTGGAACAAACAAAATAAGTTTGTCAGCTGGTTCTTATACAGTTCCAGTGTCGTTAAAAAAAGCAGATAATGTTGAACAGAATTCAATGGCGGCCGGGGCTGTAGGTAAAAATGCAACATTAGAAGTAGCAGAAGATGGAACAGCAAGTTTAGAAGTTGAATTAAAAGCATTAAATCTTTATGGAATGACAGGTGCAGCAAAGGATTTAAAAGTTTATCAGGGAAATGATATAAAATCAGAAACAAAAGATGTGACTGTTGAGGAAACAGATGAAGCTGGTAATCCAACAAAGATTAAATTTACAATTTCAGAGAGTGTAAAGACAACCGATGGTATCTATCTTCATATGACGATCAGCCCAATGGGAATGGGAACAGATGCATTTTTAAAGGTTGATTATGCAAGTCTTAAGGGAAATGAAAACGTATCAGATGGAACAAAAGAAAATACGATTCATATTGCGCAGTTCGGTGGATACGATATTAAAACAACTGTTACATACAAAGATGGAAAAGTGACAGATCTTCAGATTAAAGGAGAAAATTTCGAAGGAAAATATGCTAAAGAAAATGAAAATATCTACCTTCCAAAAGCGATCAATAAAATCAAAGACCAGATACAAGGTCTAGATATCACAAATCAGAATTCCTTTGACAAAGTCGATACAGTATCTGGAGCAACGACAAGTGCTTCCGCGATTAAAAATGCAGTTATGGAATCTCTAGGATTAACATCAAAAGAGGAAGTTCTTGCACCAGCACCAGAAACAGTGGAAGAAGGTACTTATGGGATTCAGATGAAAAACATGACAAGTACAGTAGAACATAGCTTGTCTGCAGCAAATTCTGAGAATAAAGTAACAGCAACATTAAAGGTTGATAAAAATGGAAAGATGACATTATCATATCCAGTGGTTACAAAAGAAGCAATGGATGTATTAGCTTTTAATGGGTATTATAATGGATCAGATCTGACAAAAGAAGGATCCGAAGAAACAAAAGATGGTGAGAGTGTAACAACTGTAAATATGCCATTAACAGGTGATAAACCAGAATTAACTTACAAAGCAAACTTTAAAATGTATGTACCAGCAATGAGCAATTTAAGTGGTGAACATGGCGGAATTACATTTGATCATGGAAAATTTGATACAGATGCTGTGATCACATTATATTGGGATACATTAAAAGAAAAGAAAGACAAAGAAGTGCTTTCTGATGGAATCTACAAAGTAGATGCAAAGATGTTAAAAACAAATGGAAAAGATCTATCAATGGCAAATGATGCGATCGCACATAAAGTAAAGTTAACAGTAAAAGATGGAAAATATTATGTCACATTAAACTTAAAGGCAATGAATATTCCATTCGGTGGACAGACATTCCATGGATACTTAAATAAGATTCAGTACATTGAAAATGGAACAGAAAAAGACGTTACAGTTAATCAGGTTCAGAAAAACACGAATGGTGATATTGTATCCGATGAATTTGGAAGCAATTATCCTGATCTTGTAACATTCCCATTGACAGATGAAGCTGTAGAAACAGGAATCGCACCAATGCAGGTATTTATACCAATTATGGACAGCATTGCATCAGGAATGGGAACTCAGAAAATGAATCTTTCCTTAGATTTTACATCAGCCGTTAAAACAACAGCGGATGATAAAGATTTTAGCAGTGGAGATGTAACAGAAGAAGCACCAAAGAAAGAGGAACAAAAACCATCAACAACAGTTCAGAAGCCAACTGCAACAGTCCAGAAGCCAACTGCAACACAGACGACAACGACTGTGAAGTTAGCAGCAGTCACAGGTCTGAAAGTTAAGAATTCTTCCAAGAAAACGGTAACAGTAACATGGAAGAAAGTCAAAGGTGCAACAGGATATGTTGTATATCGTGCGACAAAGAAGAATGGTAAATACAAAGCAGTTAAGACGATCACAAAAGCTTCGACAACAAAATTTAAAAATAAGAAACTGAAGAAGAAAAAGACATATTATTATAAAGTCCGTGCAATTAAAAAAGCAGGAAAGAAAGTAACATACAGTAAATATTCAAAAGCAGTTTCTGTAAAAATAAAAAAGTAACAGGAAACATATGATAAAGCCGCTGTAAATCTACAGGGGCTTTATAGTCCCCATAAAAGAGTAGAAAAAAATCATGAAAAAAGCACAATATTTTCGTTTTATCAGCTGTGTCATTTCCGTTATATTATGCTGTCTGGCCGGTTTTGCATTTGTAGATCATAAGGCAGCAGCGGATGAAAAAATTATATTAGAAGATGGAACTTATACCATGCAAAGTTTCTTAAGAAGTGCCTCATCAGATCAGGCTTCTATGGGAAATGCGGGGATTGTTCAGCCAATACAATTGATCGTAAAGAATGGAACTTATACAGTAAGAGCAGAATGCAAGGCACTGAGTACAAAATTAGGAAAGCTTAATTTTACAGGATATCTTGCGCAGATGTCTTATTTTCCAAACTGGAAGACAACATCTGGAAAGATTGAGGCACCAGAAAATGAAACACCAATCCCAATAAATATAGAATCATATTTTGAAAATACATATGACAGCTATAATGATCCTAAGACAGGGACAGATTCTAGGGTAAAAGGAAAATTATATCCACATTATATGAGTTTTCCGGTAAATTATCAACAGGAAGAAATGTGGGTTCAGGTTTATGTACCTGTTATGGAAGCAATCAGCAAAGGGAGCGGTCTTCAATATGCAAGATTTCAATTTGACTGGAATACATTAAAGAAGGTGAGTGACGAGACGAAAATTGAGTCATCTGTTACAACGCAGCAAGACAAACAAACAACAACTACAGCAAAGGAAAGCCAAGTTAAGAAAACTGCAACAAGGAAATCAAAGCTAAATATAAAGAAATTAGAAGATGGGGTTTACAGTATTTCTGGCAAGATGTTAAAGACAGATAAGAAGACGGAGTCCATGGCAAATGAAGCAATCAATCACAAGATAAAACTCACAGTCAAAAATGGAAAATATGATATAACACTTGATTTTAAAGGATTGAATATTAGTTCAAGTTACGGCTATTTAAGCAAGATCAAATACTTTACGAATACTTATAAGATCGATCAATATAAGGTACCAACAGGTTCGTTAAAAAATGTAACCGTGGATTCTTATCAAAAAGACACAAAAGGAAAGAAAGTCAGAGATTCTTATGGAAGTGATTACCCAGACCAGGTAACATTTCCATTGATATCAAAAGCAAAAAATGACGGATATGTGCCATTACAAGTGTTTGTTCCGATCATGGATGCGATCAGTCCGGGAAGTGGTACACAGGCGGTATATCTGAAATTAGACCTTAATTCTATAAATGCAGTAAAAAATTCAAAGGAATTTGTATCAAATGATAAAAATACAGAAAAAAGTAGTACTACAATGACAACAAATTCTTCAAATACTTCTTCAGCAGGAAGCCATGAGAAAGTTACGATTCAAAGTTCAAAATTACCAGAGACAACACAATCCAATGTACAGGGACAATCAGCTGTGGAAGAAAAAAGTTTTAATACTGATCAGGTTTCAACATCAACAAACAGTGGAAGTCAGACATTACAGGAAAATGAGGAAGAAACACCGATCATAGTACCATCGATCATGAGTGTATTACTTTCTATTCTAGGTATAGTTTATAAAGTGAAGAGCAGGGGATTATAAAAATGAAAAAACATATTGTTCAATTAAAAAACTGGATATTGATTCTAGTGGCGCTCTTGTCTTTTGGGGGTCTTTCAAAAGATGTAAAAGCAGCATCAGGAAATGTCTACAGTTGTCAGATTGCAAGAACATATCAGCATCCCGTGACTGGAAAAGTAGAAGATTCTGGAGGAAGTTCATCGAAAGCAACTGGGCAGGGAATGGTCGAAGGAGCAATATCATCCAAAGGATTATTAGAGGTAACAGACGCTGGAGATTATTATCTGACATTTCGTATAAGCCTTGTAGATTATACATCTAATCTGGGTTTTTCCGTGCAGAAACGAGGAGAATCAAGATTTCAAACACAATCTGTAACACAGACAGCGACAGGAAAAGATAATAATGGAACAACAAAAGATTTAAGGATCAAACTTTCATCCCAAGACAGCATCATCCGCTGTTCCATGTACGTAAAACCAATGGGAAGAAATGTCATTTTTTATTTCTATCCAGGTAATTACACCACAGGAAATTCCGTAGGCATGAAAGCGTTGATGGTTACAACATCATCTTCTGATGCGCAGACATCAAACAATAACCAGACACAGACAACAGCTGACACAAATAATACAGCCAGTCAGCAGACAACAACCGCATCCCAAGGAGCTGACACACAAAGCAGTGACGATTCCTTAAGCAACGCCCAGGGACTGAGTTTATCTACGGCACCGAAGACGACCACAAAGAAGAAAACATCTTCTGAAAAGTCTGTGGGAACATGGATTTTGATCTTAACGGTTTCTATGACATTTTCAGGATTGGTCTTACTTGGAGTGGCAGCGACGATCGTTTACTATTACCGCAAAAACTGGGATAAATGGGGTGGTGATCAGGATGAATATGATGAGATTTACAACGATGAAAACTAAATTAAGAAAATATCCGAGCATTTTTTTGATCCTGTTGCTTGCAATTTCCTCTTGTTTCCTGACAGGTTGTGTAAACCAGCATCCAAAAGACAGCAAAAAGAGCAGTCAGGGAGAGAGCGTGGAAACTATGCTTGAGATCACAGATCCAAAGGAAAAACAAGCAGTGTTAAATGCAAAGGCGAAAGTCAAAGCATTGTCAGGCAATCCAAGGATCGTCGCAACATCTCCGGCTGTTGCAGATATTTGTGACAAGCTGGATCTTGATCTTGTCGGTGTACCAAAGAGCAGTGTTTCCAAAATTCCATCAAGATACAAAAAGGTAAAGAAAGTCGGACTTGCCATGAGTCCCGATATGGAAATCGTATCTTCTTTAAATCCTGATTGGATCTTAGCTCCTTCTTCTCTGGAAACTGACTTAAAACCAAAGTTTGAAGAACTGAAGAATACGGAGTATGCATTCTTAAATCTAAGAAGTGTGCAGGGAATGTACCGTTCGGTTCAGGAATTAGGGGAAATCTTTGGGAAGCAGCAGGAAGCCGAGAAGATGACCAAAGAGTTTACAACATTTTATAAAAGTTATACAAAACGAAATAAAAATAAAAAACATCCCAAAGTTCTCGTACTGATGGGACTTCCAGGAAGTTATGTCATTGCGACAGAGAATTCCTATGTTGGAAGTCTGGTCAAACTTGCTGGTGGTGAAAATGTTTACCAGAATACGGATCAGGAGTTTTTAACAGTCAATACTGAGGATATGAAGAAGAAAGAACCAGATATCATCGTCCGTGCGGCACATGCACTTCCAGATCAGGTGACAAAAATGTTTAACGAAGACTTTGAAACTAACGATATCTGGAAACATTTTGATGCTGTGAAGAACAAACGGGTTTATGACCTGACATATGAATACTTTGGAATGAGTGCAAACTTCAAATATAAGAAAGCATTAAGTGAATTAGAAAAAGATTTTTATCAGAATACAAAAGGAACACAGGAGGTGAAAGAATAAATGTTTTTCAAGAAGGTAAAAAAAGCAGACCTTGAAGCAGTTAGTTCGAGGAATGCCGATCAGGAGAGGCAGGAAAATAAAATGATGCGAGCATGGATTTCCTTTGGGGTTGTCATTATATTGTTAATTCTTTTATTCTTTGCCTCTATTAATATCGGAAGTCTGAAAGTTGGATTTGGGGAGCTCCTTTCTGGTCTGTTTGTCAAATATAACAAAGACGTGGCAACGATCTATGATCTGCGTTTTCCACGAATCATCATTTCAATGTTAGCAGGAGCGGCCATTGCGGTTTCTGGTGTGTTATTCCAGGCGGTATTGAAAAATCCACTGGCAGATCCGGGAATTATCGGTATCTCAAGCGGGGCAAGTTTTACCGCTGTCATTATTACGGCATTTGCACCAACACTATATTTCTTCACACCGATCGCAGCATTTGCAGGTGGTGTGGTCGCATTTTTCATGGTGTATTGTTTGTCATGGAAGGGTGGCTTAAGTCCGATGAGAATTATCTTAACTGGTGTGGCAGTAAATAGCTTATTTACTGGGTTATCCAGTGCCTTAAATTCTATGTCCGGCGGGGACAGAACTGGTGTGGCAGCAATCGTTGAGGCGAATATCACACAGAAGACATGGGATGATGTCACAACATTGCTTCCATATGTGGTTGCAGGATTATTCCTTGCAATGTTATTTACACAGGAATGTAATCTGTTATCTCTGGAAGATAAAACCGCAAGAAGCTTGGGAGTGAATGTCAATGTCACAAGAATCGTGATCTCACTCGTTGCAGTCCTTCTTGCAAGTATTTCCACAGCCGTTGCAGGTGCGATCAGCTTCCTTGGATTAATCGTTCCACATATCGGAAGAATTTTAGTCGGAAGCAACCATAAGATGCTGATCCCGTTTTCCGCATTTTTTGGGGCATTTACATTTTTGCTGGCAGACACGATCGGACGTACGATCGCAGCACCAAATGAAGTCAGTGCTGCCGTGATCATGAGTGTTGTCGGTGGTCCGTTCTTTATCTTACTATTAAGGAGGTCTGGAAGATATGGCAAATAAAGAAGAACTCCTTGCAAGATTACAAGAAGAGAAGCCAGCGATGGAAGTCAGGGACTTATCCTTTGCATATGGAAGCAATCAGATTCTAAAAGATATTTCCTTAATGATCAAAGAAGGTAAGATCACAACGATCATGGGAGCCAATGGATGTGGAAAATCAACACTGTTTTCTCTAATGACAAAGAATCTGAATCCAAACCGTGGAAAAGTTTTTCTGCATGGAAAGAATATCAAGAATTTAAAGTTAAATGAATTTGCAAGAAAAGTATCGATCGTTCATCAGTATAATCAGGCGGCCGATGATATCACCGTGGAACGACTGATCTCTTATGGTCGTACCCCTTATATGAAATTAATGGGCGGCAAAAGTGAGGAAGATGAGAAACTGATCGATCATGCGATCGAAGTGACAGGACTTGAGGAATTCAGGAACCGCGAGTTAAGTCAGCTTTCTGGTGGCCAGAGACAGCGAGTCTTTATCGCAATGGCACTGGCACAGAACACGAAAATCTTATTCCTTGATGAGCCAACGACGTATCTGGATATCCGTTATCAGTTGGATATTCTGCGACTAGTCAAGAAATTAAACAGGGAATACGGAATTACGATCGTGATGGTACTTCATGAGATCAATCAGGCCATTCATTTTTCTGATGAAGTCATTGGATTAAAAGAGGGAAAAGTGTTGGTACAGGGAGATCCAAAGGATGTGATCACAACTGAAAGTATCAGTGAACTTTACGATGTTCATTTAAATGTAGCAGATATCGATGGACAGAAATTTGTTCTGACAGTATAGAATATTAATGAAAAGGAGATGAAAAATATGAGAAAAAATCCGATCCGATATGTGTGGATGGCACTTGGAATTTTATGTCTGGTGCTTGGGACGATAGGGGTTGTACTTCCAATTCTGCCGACGGTTCCATTTTACATGGCAACAGTGTTTTGCTTTGCAAAGGGTTCAAAAATACTTCACGATTGGTTTTTAGGGACAAGTCTTTATAAGAAGCATTTAGAAAGCTTTGCAAAAGAGAAAGCAATGACAAAGAAAACAAAGAGGTCCATCATTACGATGGTAACGATCTTAATGGCAATCGGTTTTATCATGATGAACAACGTACCGATCGGCCGTGTAGTTCTTGTGATCGTGTGGATTTTTCATTTCTTATATTTTGGATTGAAAGTAGAAACTGTCAAAGAAGAGAAAGCAAAGGAAATAATATATGATTAAAACAAGATTGGTAAAATTACTTTCCCATACAAAAAAATATATTGTACAGATGGTCCTGTGGCAGTGGATCGCATTATTAGGGCAGATCGCAGCGATCTTTTCCATTGGAAGAATGGTGGACTGTATTTTGATGCACCAGATGAGTGATCAGGTGATCCTTACAACATTTATGGTTTTGGTGGTTGCAGTAGCGATCCGTTTTTTATGTGATCAGATGGCAACAAGGGCGTCATTTGCAGCAAGTGTTGATGTGAAAAGAATTTTACGAGAAAAGATCTATGAGAAATTGTTATGTTTAGGGGCTTCTTATCGGGAACATGTTTCAACATCAGAAGTCGTACAGATGAGTACCGAAGGTGTGGAGCAGCTTGAAATTTATTTTGGGAAATATCTTCCGCAGTTGTTTTACAGCATCTTAGCACCAGTAACATTATTTATCATTTTATCCTTTATCAGTTTAAAGGCAAGTGCGGTACTGCTGATCTGCGTTCCATTGATTCCGATTTCAATCGTTGCGGTGCAGAAACTCGCAAAGAAATTATTGAATAAATACTGGGGACTATACACAACACTAGGAGACAGTTTTCTTGAGAATCTTCAGGGAATGACAACATTAAAGATCTATCAGGCGGATGAAATGAAAGCGGTCGAGATGGATGAGGAAGCGCAGAATTTTCGTAAGATCACGATGAAAGTTTTGACAATGCAGTTAAATTCAACCAGTGTCATGGACATCATAGCCTACGGTGGCGCTGCTGTCGGAATGATCACAGCGATTCATCAGTATATTGCTGGAAATATCACGATTGGCGGAGCATTGATCATTTTATTGTTGGCTTCAGAATTTTTTATTCCGTTAAGATTGTTAGGATCATTTTTCCACATTGCGATGAATGGAATGGCAGCGAGTGATAAGATTTTTGGACTGCTTGATCTGGAAGAAGGAGAGAGCGGAGAATCCAAGTTTCCACAGGGAGAGTTAGAGATTTCACTTGATGATGTTCATTTTGCTTATGAAAAAGATCGTGAAATCTTAAAAGGAATCACAATGAACTTCCCTGCAAACAGCTTTATTTCTTTTGTTGGTGAATCTGGCTGTGGAAAGAGTACACTGGCTGGCATTTTAACAGCGAGAAATCGTGGATATTCTGGAAGTGTCAAGGTTGGTGGTGTGGATATCTCACAGATTCGGGAAGAAGAATTGATGGCACATATGACAAAGATCACACATAATAGTTATTTATTTGCAGGAACAGTCGAAGAAAATCTCCGTATGGCAAAACCAGATGCCACAAGAGAAGAGTTAGAATATGTACTTGAGAAAGTGAATCTTCTTGCATTCTTAAAAGAACAGGATGGACTTCAAACCGTTCTGTTAGAGAAAGGGGGAAACTTCTCTGGTGGACAAAGACAGCGTCTGGCACTTGCAAGAGCGCTGCTGTTTGATACACCGATCTACATATTTGACGAAGCGACATCCAATATTGATATGGAAAGTGAAGAAATGATCATGAATGTCATTCGGGAATTATCAAAGACAAAGATGATCTTGTTTATTTCCCACAGATTATCCAATGTTGTAGATTCTGACTGCATTTATATGATGAAAGACGGAATTGTTGCAGAAGAGGGAACACACGAACATTTAATGCGTAAAAAAGGTGCATACCAACATTTATTTGATAAGCAGAAGGAACTGGAATCTTATGCTGCAAATATGTCATGGAATGAGTCTTTAAAGAAGAAGGTGGTGTAAGATGGAAAATACAACAAAACAAAGAAGAAGTTCCATAAAGATTATGGGGAAAATGATCGGTCTTGTAAAACCACTGGCACACATTATGACAGCGGCAGTGCTTCTTGGAACCTTAGGGTATCTGTGTGCCATTTTCCTGACGATCACAGCCGGATATGGTGTACTTCTTGCTATGAAAGGGCAGCGTGTGACGAAATATCTGATTATTTTGGTGGTTCTTGCAGTGATGCGTGGAATCCTCCATTATGCAGAACAGTATTGTAACCATTTTATTGCATTTAAACTGTTAGCGATCATCAGACATCAGGTATTTGCGGTACTTCGGAAGCTTTGCCCAGCTAAATTAGACGGCAGGGAAAAGGGGAATCTGATTTCAATCATCACAACCGATATTGAATTATTAGAAGTATTCTATGCACACACGATCTCTCCAATCATGATCGCAATTTTAACTTCATTGATCATGGTCGTATTTATCGGAAGATTTCATGTCTATGCAGGAATCTTTGCAGTCTGTTCTTATCTTCTGGTAGGCTGCGTGATCCCATTAAGAAATGGAAAAAAAGGCGGACAAAAAGGAATGGAATTCCGAAGCGGATTCGGAAAACTGAACAGTTTTGTCTTAGAATCTCTCCGTGGAATAGACGAAACGATTCAGTATGGACAAGGTAAAAAGAGAAAAGCACAAATAAGTGAAAAATCCATTGAATTAGGAAAAATGCAAAAAGACCTGAATCGCATGGAAGCGATGCAAAGAGCTGTCACAGACCTTGTGATCCTTTGTTGTTCGTTTGGAATGTTCTTTTTAATGTATCATTTATATCAGGCAGGAAATGTTACATTTGATGCTATGCTGCTTGCAACGATCGCTATGATGGGTTCTTTTGGTCCAGTAACTGCATTGTCAAGCCTGTCAAACAATTTAAACCAGACATTAGCAAGTGGAGAAAGAGTGTTATCCTTACTCGAAGAAGAACCAATGGTAGAAGAATCAGAAGGAGAAGCTGATATAAGTTTTGAAGGTGCATCCGTAGAAGATGTAACCTTTGCCTATGATGAAGAAGTCATCCTAAAAGACTGCAACATCAATATGAAACAAGGAAAAGTCATCGGAATCTGTGGAAAAAGCGGCTGCGGAAAGTCCACACTGTTGAAACTTCTGATGCGCTTCTGGGATGTAAACAAAGGAAACATAAAGATTTCAGAAGAAAACGTGAAAGAAATCCCAACTAAGACACTAAGAAACACACAATCCTACGTAACTCAGGAAACCGAACTCTTCCACGACTCCATCGCCAACAACATAGCGATCGGAAAACCAGGTGCAGCAAGAGAAGAAATCATAAAAGCCGCTCAAAAAGCCTCTATCCATGACATGATCATGTCCCTGCCAAATGGCTACGACACCGAAGTCGGAGAACTCGGAGACACCCTGTCTGGTGGAGAAAAACAAAGAATCGGAATCGCCAGAGCCTTCTTACACGACAGCCCGATGTTATTACTAGACGAACCAACAAGTAACTTGGATTCATTAAATGAAGGAATTATTCTAAAATCGTTAAAGGAAGAAAGTCAAGGAAGAACCGTGGTACTAGTATCTCATAGAGAATCCACGATGGGAATTGCAGACGAAGTGTATCATATGGATGCAGGAAGAGTTTCGTAAAGAAGTGAAAAGTGAAGAATGAAGTATCTTATCTGTAAGTAGTGTATACTGAAAGATTTGAGTGTATAAATAGAGAAAGAACAATGTATTAGGGTCAAGCCGTCAATGAAATTCGTTTTTCTGACCCTAATACATTGTTCTTTCTCTATTTATACATCAATAACCTTCAGTATACAATTTAATCAATTCCACAACAATATCAACACACATATCCATTCCTTCAACGCTAATATGTTCATAAGGTCCATGATAAGCATGTCCACCAGTTCCAAGATTCGGACAAGGAAGTCCTCGAAAACTTAACTGACATCCATCTGTACCTCCGCGAATCGGCAGAACCAATGGAGCCACACCAGCATTTTCACAAGCCTTCTTTGCATTTTTGATCAAATGAGGACAATCCTTAATAATCTCGGCCATATTTTGATACTGATCCGTAATGGTTAAAGTAACGCAACCATTACCCCATTTTTCGTTCATATTTTTCGCGATCAAACGTAATGTCTGTTTCTTCGCCTCAAACAACCCCCGATCATGATCTCTCACAATGTAATGTAATGTTGCATGACTCACATCACCATTCATATCGATCAAATGATAGAATCCCTCATAATCTTCCGTGTTTCTAGGAGTCTCCATAGAAGGTAGACAAGAGTTGATCTCCATAGCTACAAGTGAGGCATTGATCATCGTATCCTTCGAAGAACCAGGATGTACATTAAAACCAGTGATTTCAAACTCAACTTTACAGGCATTAAAATTTTCAAACTGGATCTCACCCTCGGTATCGCCATCCAAAGTATAAGCAAAATCAGCATCAAACCGCTTGATATCAAAATACTCAGCACCACTTCCAATTTCTTCATCTGGAGTAAATGCAATGCTGATCGGACCATGAGGAATCTGTTTACTGACCAGACGTTCTACCATCGTAAGAATCTCAGCAATCCCAGCCTTATCATCTGCACCAAGGATCGTTGTACCATCCGATGTGATCAAAGTACGACCCTTGAGAGAAGAAAGATGAGGGAAAACTTTCGGATCAAGAACCAGACCACTATCTCCAAGAGGAAGAGCTTCTCCATTATAATTCTTCGTAAGCATCGGGTGGATCGGGTGATCACAGAAATCAGAAACAGTATCCATATGAGCAATAAATCCGATCGCAGGACAGTTTTCATAGCCCTTTGTGGCAGGTAGCTTACCATACAGATAGCATTTATCATCAAGATAGACATCGGTAAGACCAAGTTTATTCATTTCTTTTTCCAAGATCCTGGCAAGATTAAACTGACAATCAGAAGAAGGGACAGTTTGGCTGTTTTCATTGCTTGGAGTTAAAATTTTGACGTAATTTAGTAAACGTTCGTAAGCTTTCATGATTATTTATTCACCTCGTGATAATTTCTTTTGCGTTTTATAAAGTATATAGATAATATAACACATATTTTCTTCAGTTTTGTAAGATTAAACAGTAAAATTAATCTTCAATTTTTTCTATATTGATGAGTGTATCAACCATCGTATTAAACTAGACTCTCGTAGTCTATAGGAATGCACCAGTTGCAGCAATCGGAATTGTATTCAAAGCAAATATGTTTATTACATTTTTACAAATGGGACTAGCCAATGAAGTTTTGCTGATCCCGTTATTGTATCTTTTAAATGCGGTTGACGGAGTCATATATGGGCAGGCATTGACAGACTATATTGCAGTGATATTGTCCACGATCATATGGAAGCAATATCAAAATAGTATAACGAAAGAAAAAGACTCCGTAAAATAGTTCGAAATACGAAATTTGTGGAAATTGATGAAAAATTAACAAATAAATAAAAAACAGTATTTATACAAATGGCTTAAAATGGTTGGATTGAAAATAGTATGTTTGTAAAAATGCTGCTTTTTTTGTGCAATTTCTACAAAAAAGAAAAGAAAATAGAAAAAGAATAAATCGTTTTGCAAAAAAAATCCCTTGACTTTTTGTCAAATTGGCCCTACCATATAAGTACAGTAACTGGTAGGACCAATCTTACTATGTCGCGTATACGCTGAAAAATAGGATATCGGAACCCGCTCATATTTGAAAAGAAAGGAGAGAACTTAAGATGTTCATTCACTTTTTATTAGCGATGCTTCCTATCATCTGGCTGATCATTGCATTAAGCGGATTAAAGATGGCAGGACATGTAGCCTGTCCGATCGCTTTGATCATTACAGTCATTGAAGCACTTTTTTTATGGAAGCAAAAAATTATTGATGTCCTCACAGGAGGGTTAGAAGGATTTGCAATGGCAATCTGGCCAATCTGTCTGGTTATCGTGGCAGCAGTGTTTACTTACAACTTGGTCGTACATACGAAAAACATGGAACTTATTAAAAAAATGCTTACTTCTGTATCAAGAGATAAACGAGTTCTTGTGCTGATCATCGCATGGGGATTTGGAGGATTTATGGAAGGTATGGCAGGATTCGGAACAGCTGTAGCGATTCCAGCAGGAATCCTTTGCGGATTAGGATTTGAACCAATTTTTGCAGCAACTGTTTGCCTGGTAGCCAATACGACACCAGTAGCATTTGGATCCATCGGAATTCCAACGGTTACGGCAGCAAATGTAACAGGATTTAGTCCACATATGACAGCATCTTATGTTGTATTACAACTTGCGATCATGGTAATTCTCGTTCCTTTCCTTGTTGTTTTCATCACAGGAAAACATGAAGGAGCTAAAGGAATCGGTGATTATAAAGAAATTTTATTTATTACATTGATGTCAGGTCTTTCATTCTTAGTACCACAATATCTGACAGCGAAATTTGTAGGAGCTGAACTTCCAGCAGTTATCGGATCTGTATGCAGTATGGCAGTAACGATCATCCTTGCAAAAGTAATGCTGAAAGGTAAGGCAAGTAAATTTGATGTAGAAATCGAAGATAATGATGATACTACGATGACAGTAAAAGATGCATTTGTTGCATGGAGCCCATTCATTCTTGTATTATTGTTCTTACTTCTGACTTCAACATTAGTACCAGCGATTCATGATCCATTATCAGCGATCAAATCAAATGTACCAATTTATAGTGGAGAGGGAGCAAGCCCATATACATTTACATGGGTATCAACACCAGGAGTGCTGATCTTGATCGCAGCATTTATTGGAGGACTGATTCAGGGATGTCCAGTTGGTGAGATCTTTGTTGTTTTAGGCAAGACAGTGATTCAGATGTTTAAGACGATCATTACGATCATGGCAGTGCTTGCGACAGCTAAGATCATGGGATACAGCGGAATGACACAGTCTATCGCAGATTTTATCGTACGTGTAACAGGAAGCTTTTATCCATTAGTTGCACCACTGATCGGATCTATCGGAACATTCGTAACAGGAAGTTCTACATCAAGCAGCGTACTATTCTCCAAGTTACAGGCAAGTACAGGAGCAGAATTAAATATCAACCAGATCTGGCTGGTAGCTGCAAATACAGTTGGTAGTACCGCAGGAAAGATTATTTCTCCACAGAGTATCGCAGTAGCGACAGCGGCAACAGCAACGGTAGGAAAAGAAAGTGAAATCTTAACAAAGGTTATCAAATATTTCGTATTATTCGTTATCATCTATGGATTAGTTTGCTACTTTGGAGTCAAATTGATCTGAAAATGATAAAGATAAAAGATATTAAAAAGCTATAAACTTTTAAGGAGGAAGATAAATGAGTGAGTATCAGTATAACAAAGTGACACCAGAGATGATCGAGAAATTCAAAGAGATCGCTCCAAAACGTGTCTTAGTGGGTGATGAAATCAATGAGGATTTTACCCATGATGAGATGGCAATCTACGGAAAAGCTAGACCAGAAGTTTTAGTAGAAGCAACATCAACAGAAGAAGTTGCAGCTGTCGTTAAACTTTGTAATGAAAACAAGGTTCCTGTAACACCAAGTGGTGCAAGAACAGGATTAGTAGGAGGAGCCGTAAGTATCGGTGGCGGTGTTATGATCTCTCTTACAAAGATGAACAAGATCCTTGGATATGACAAAGAAAACTTTGTAGTGAAGATTCAATCAGGAGTCCTTTTAAATGATCTTGCACAGGATGCAGAAAAACAAGGATTATTATATCCACCAGATCCAGGTGAGAAATTCGCAACAGTCGGTGGAAACGTAGCAACAAACGCTGGTGGTATGAGAGCTGTTAAGTACGGATGTACAAGAGATTATGTACGTGCCATGACAGTTGTATTACCAACAGGTGAGATTGTAAAACTTGGAGCTACTGTATCAAAGACAAGTTCAGGATACAGCTTATTAAACTTAATGATCGGTTCTGAAGGTACTTTGGGTATTATCACAGAACTTACATTAAAAGTAATTCCAGCACCAAAATCAGTGATCAGTCTGATCATTCCTTATGAAAACTTAGAGGATTGTATTGCAACAGTACCACAGTTCTTTATGCATCATCTGGCACCACAGGCTCTGGAATTTATGGAAAAAGAAGTTGTTATGGATACTGAGAAGTTCTTAGGAAAACAGGTATATCCAAAAGAATTAGAAGGAACAGAGATTGGAGCATATTTATTAGCAACATTTGATGGAAATTCTGAAGAACAACTGGAAGATATCATTGAACAGGCATCTGAAGTAGTATTAGAAGCAGGAGCAATTGATGTATTAGTTGCTGATACACCAGCCTTAAAGAAAGATGCATGGGCTGTCCGCGGAGCATTACTTGAGGCAATTGAAGCAGATACTGTACTGTTAGATGAATGTGATGTTGTAGTTCCAACAAATAAGATTGCAGAATTCCTGACATATACAAAATCATTAGAAGCAGAAGCTGATTTCAGAGTTAAGAGCTTTGGACATGCTGGAGACGGTAACTTACATATCTATACATGCAGTAATGACATGGAAGAAGGAGAGTTTAAGAAACAGGTTGCAGTCTTTATGGATAAAGTATATGCAAAAGCAACAGAATTCGGTGGAATGATTTCTGGAGAACATGGAATCGGACATGGAAAGATGGACTACCTAGCAGAGTCTCTCGGACCAGTTCAGATGAGGATCATGGAAGGTGTCAAAGAAGTCTTTGATCCAAATATGATCTTAAATCCAGGTAAGATCTGCTACAAATTATAATTTTAATAGGAAACGATCAATCAAACATAAACAAGTAACATAAAACATATACAAAGCTTTTTTAAGGTTATTTTAGGAGGATATCAAGATGGCATATTTAATTTCAGAGGAAGCAAAAGACTTATTACAGGATGTACACGAGTTCTGTGAAAACGAAGTAAAAGAACAGTGTAAAGCATACGACGTCAGTGGAGAATGGCCAAAAGAAATTTATGACAAAGCCATTGAAATGCAGTTACATTCATTAGAAGTACCAGAAGAATACGGTGGACCAGGATTATCAAGAGTAGACGTTGCGGCACTGATCGAAGAAATGGCTATCGCAGATGCAGGATTTGCAACAACAATTTCTGCCAGTGGATTAGGAACAAAACCAGTACTGATCGCAGGAAATGAAGAACAGAAAAAACATGTATGCCAGAAGATCATTGATGGTGGATTTGGAGCTTTCTGTTTAACAGAACCAGGAGCAGGATCTGATGCTAGTGCAGGAACAACAACAGCTGTCAAAGACGGAGATGAGTGGGTATTAAATGGAAGAAAATGCTTCATTACAAATGGAGGAATCGCTTCTTTCTACTGTATCACAGCTATGACAGATAAAACAAAAGGTGTTAAAGGAATCTCTATGTTCTTAGTTGATGCTGGAACACCAGGATTAAGCACAGGTAATGAAGAAAATAAAATGGGTATCCGTACATCAAACACATGTGATGTTGTATTAGAAGACTGTCGTATTCCAGCTGCAAACTTAGTTGGAGAAGAAGGAAGAGGATTCTCAATCGCAATGAAGACATTAGACCAGGCAAGAGCTTGGATGGGATGTGTTGCAACAGGTATCGCACAGCGTGGTATCAATGAAGGTATTGCATATGCCAAAGAAAGAGTTCAGTTTGGTAAACCAGTCATCAAAAATCAGGCAATGCAGTTTAAAGTAGCTGATATGGAAATCAAAACAGAAACAGCTCGTCAGATGGTTGCACATGCTTTAACAAAGATGGATATGGGATTACCACATTCCAAAGAAGCAGCGATCGCAAAATGCTATGCATCTGATATCGCAATGGAAGTAGCTTCTGAAGCAATCCAGATGTTCGGTGGATATGGATACAGCAGAGAATATCCAGTTGAGAAATTATTAAGAGATGCTAAGATCTTCCAGATTTTCGAAGGAAGTAACGAAATTCAGAGAATCGTCGTAGCAAATAACACAATCGGAAGATAGAACATAAGAAGGAGTAAGACTATGAACATTTTAGTATGTATCAAACAGGTTCCGGATGATTCTGTAGAAATCCATTTAAATGCAGAAGGAACACCGGATTTAGCAAACGTAACACCTGTTGTAAATGCATTTGACACCTATGCTCTCGAAATGGCAGCACGATTAAAAGAATCCTCTGAAGGAGAAGTAACAGTTGTATGTGTCGGAGAAGATAGTGCAAAGAACTCTCTGAAAAACTGTCTTGCAGTTGGTGCAGATCATGCATTTTTAGTAAGTGATGATGCATTCAAAGGATCTGACACAACAGGAATCGCAAATATCCTAAAAAATGTGATCGCAAAATTAGAAGCGGACAATGGTCAGAAATTTGATCTTGTATTCTGTGGAAAAGAAGCAACAGATGCCGCACTTGGACAGGGTGGCTTAATGTTAGCTGAAGAACTTGGAACAAGTGTGATCACAAATATTACAGAAATCGCTTTAGATGGCGATAAAGTGACAGCAAAACAGGAAACAGAAGAAGGATACCGTACAGTAGAAGCTTCTGCACCATGTGTTGTAACAGTCACAAAACCAGAATATGACCCACGTTACCCAACGATCAAGAATAAAATGGCAGCAAGAAAGAAACCAATCGGCGATATTAAAGAAGCTGATCTTGCTGATCTTGAAAAAGAAAAAGTCGGAGAATCTAATGCAAAGGTTCAGATCGTTAAATTATATGAACCAGCGAAGAAAGAAGCCGGAATCAAGATTCAGGAAGAAACACCAGAAGATTCAGCAATAAAAGCAGTCGCTATGATGGCAGATGCCAAAGTATTCTAGGAAGGGAGAACAAAGGACATGGCAGAATGTAAGAATATCATGGTATATGTAGAAACTGCAGAAGGAAATCCAGTCAAAGTTGGATTGGAAATGTTATCTCCAGCCAAGAAACTTGCCGATAAAGTTACGGCAGTTGTTATTGGAGGTGGAGTAGCAGATGCAGCAAAAGAAGTAGCAAAGGCCGGAGCCGATCAGGTCATCTGTGTCGACAGCGAAGATTACAAAGAGTTTAATCTCGATGCATATGCTCAGGTTTTAGTAGAATTAGTAAAAGAAGAAAATCCAGAAGCTGTATTTGTAGGTGGAACACAGGATGGAAAAGATATCGCACCAGTTGTTGCAGCAAAATGTAACACAGGATGTGCATCCGATGTATTAGATATCAAAGCAGAAGATGGAGAAGTTATCTATACATGCCCACTTTATGGTGGAACTGTATTGGAAGATGTAAAGATCAAGACAACACCACAGATAGCAACATTACGTTCCGGAGCATTCCAGAAAGTGGAAGACCCAACTGAGGGTGAAGTTGTAGCCAAAGAAGTAAAAGTAGCTGATGATGTGATCAAAGCAAAGATCACAGAAAGTGTAAAAGAAATCGCAGAAACGATCAACCTGGAAGAAGCAGAAGTTATCGTATCTGGTGGACGTGGAATGGGAAGCAAAGAAAACTTCGCATTAGTTGACGATCTTGCAAAACTCTTAGGAGGAGTTGTAGGAGCAACAAGACCAGCCATTGAAGACGGATGGGTATCAAAGATTCATCAGGTTGGACAGTCTGGAAAGATCGTTGCACCAAAATTATATATTGCATGCGGAATCTCTGGAGCTACACAGCACGTATCAGGAATCATGAATTCTGGATACATTGTAGCAATCAACAAAGATGAAGATGCACCAATCTTTGACGTAGCCAATGTAGGAATCGTTGGAGACGTTATGAAAGTGCTTCCTGTTATGATCGAAGAGATCAAGAAGATCAAGGATGCACAGTAAATAAATATCTATTTTTAAAATAGCTTGTTTCTATACTTAATGTATATTCACCATTTATAAAAGGTCAGATTATGGCGTATGCCATAGCCTGGCCTTTCTTTCCGTGTATAATTAATAAGAAGAAACTTTTATATATCACGTCCACAATGCCGGTAAAATGCCAGCATATACAATCCACATAATCCAACAAGTGCATACACAACTCGTGACAGCCAGCTCATATCTCCAAACAAAAATGCAACAAGATCAAATCGGAAGAATCCGATCAATCCCCAATTTATAGCACCAATGATCGTAAGCGTTAAAGCTGTACAATCCAAACATTTATTTCCCATAATAAAATCAAACCTCCTTGATGTGAAATGTAAAGAATTCCAGTATAGTATTTACAAAAAAAAGGATTTTATGTACAAGGTATTAAAAACCTTAAAATACATTTACGTTTAAAAAAAAAGAGAGTATAATACTCATCAAAGACCATGTCTGACTACCGTGAAGGTAAAGGAGGAACAAAGGCATGAAAGTTATTTTTTTAGACGTAGACGGAGTATTGAATTCACAGCAATTATTCGAGAAATGCGAAGATGATCAGCTGATTTCTGTAGATGAGGATAACATTAAGAATTTAAAAACAATCGTAGATGCAACAGGAGCAAAGATCGTATTATCATCATCCTGGAGATACGGATGGGCAGAACACAGTGATGCTGTGCAGGACTGGTGTCAGATTCTAGTTGACATCTTAGCGAAATACGACCTAAAGATCATAGATAAGACAGAATACCTAAGCAGTGGAAGAAGAGAAGATGAGATCAAAGATTGGCTGGATAAGTGTGAAGAGAAGATTGAAGGTTTTGTCATATTAGATGATGGTGCATATGAATGGCATAGACACGGATTTGACAAACATCTGGTCAAGACAGATTTTTGTACAGGTGGATTAAGAGAAGAAGATGCAGACAAAGCAATTAAGATCTTAAATAAGAAAAGATTATTCAGCTTTTTCAAAAAATACTAAAGGAGAGTTAACAGATGGATATAAATAAAGTGACAACAGCAATGATCGATTACTATCAAGGTCAGCCAAAGAGAATCCAGCATTTCTTGAAAGTACACGCGTATGCAAAGCTGATCGGAGAACAGGAAGGATTAGATAAGGAAATTTTAGACATCCTGGAAGTGGCTGCATTAACACATGATATCGGTATCAAAATAAGCGAAGAAAAATACAACAGTAGTGCAGGAAAATACCAAGAGGTTGAAGGACCGGCAGTTGCACAGCAGATGCTGGAAGACTTACAATATGACAAAGCAAAAACAGACAGAGTCTGCTATTTGATCGGACATCACCATACATATGATCAGATTGACGGTATTGATTATCAGATTCTTGTAGAAGCAGATTTTTTAGTAAATCTTGCAGAAGAACAAAGTTCCAGAGAGACAATTGAGTCCGTAAAAGGCAAGATTTTTAAGACAAAAACAGGAATCTGGCTGATAAATAAAATTTTTTGAAAAAAAAGCTTGCCAAGAGTCGAGGAATATGATAAAGTATAGAAGTCGCAGAAATGAGACAACAACTTAACTGCCCAGATAGCTCAGTCGGTAGAGCAGAGGACTGAAAATCCTCGTGTCGCTGGTTCGATTCCGGCTCTGGGCATCTTTTTTATTTTATAAAGAAATTCAAAGAGTTAACTTTCAGAAAGAATGAAAAAACCGAAAGTTGACTCTTTTTTTTAATTCCTATTCAATAGGAATTAAGTATGATATAATAAAAATGAAAAAATATGTTTACAAAGGGATAAAAAATGACATCAATTTATAATAAGTTGAAACAACTACAATACAAAGAAGATTATCCTTTTCACATGCCAGGACATAAAAGAAATTTAAAGATCGATCCATTATTAGATGCAATTTCCCAAATTGATATTACAGAGATCACAGGATTTGATGATCTTCACCATCCAGAAGAAATGATTAGAGAATTGATGGATGATTTAAAACAGATTTATGGAACAAAAGAGAGTTATCTACTGGTAAACAGCAGTACTGCGGGGAATTTAGCTGCAATAGCTGCATTGTGTAATATTGGAGATAAGATACTGGTTGCGAGAAACTGTCATAAGTCAGTCTATCACGCGATAGAATTGTTGGGACTTGATCCAATCTATATTTATCCAGAGATTGATGAATATGGAATCTGTAAAGGCATTACGAAGGAACAGATAGAAAATATCATAACAAAAGAAACTTCAATTAAGGCAATGGTCCTTGTTTCACCAACATATGAAGGAAGAGTATCAGATATCGAAGGAATATCAGATGTTCTGCATCGAAATAATATACCATTGATCGTAGATGAAGCTCATGGGGCTCATTTTATTTATCATGAGGCATTTCCAGAGAGTGCAGCAAATAGCGGAGCAGACATTGTGATACAAAGTCTGCACAAGACATTGCCCGCATTTACGCAAACGGGATTACTTCATTTGTGCACAGATTGTGTCACAAGAGAAATGATGCAAAAGAAATTGTCAATATTTCAGAGCAGCAGCCCATCCTATGTGTTGATAGCATCAATTGAACAATGTATCCACATATGTAATGAAAATCGTGGATATTTTCAACAATACTATGAGAAATTGTGGATACTACGTGAAAAACTAGAAGAATTAAAATATATCAAACTGGTACCAACGGATGATATTGGAAAACTTGTGTTTTCGGTAAAAGACACGACAATATCTGGAGAAGAACTATTTGAGATTTTAAGAGACAACTATCATTTAGAGATGGAAATGTCAGAACTTTATTATGTGATCGCAATGACAAGTGTGTGCGATACACAAGAAGGGTACGATAGATTGTATCAGGCATTAAAAGAGATCGACAGTGAGATCACAAAAAAGAATACAGAGTATTTATTTTTGGAAAATGATTTTCATCAAAATAAAAAGATGTTAAAACCAGAAGAAGCTGCAACAAAAGATCGAATACAGATTGATTATGATGATGCAAAAGATGAGATTGCAGCGGAATTTATTTTTTTGTATCCACCAGGAATTCCACTTGTTGTGCCTGGAGAAGTGATCGATAAGTATGTGATCGATAAGATCAGACAGTATGAGCAATATAATATGAAAGTGATAGGACTGGATGATCATAAAATATATATAATAAATAGATGAGAGGATATAAATATGGGATTATTTTTGACCGTTGAAGGACCAGATGGAGCTGGAAAAACAACACAAATAGAATTACTAAGAGACTACTTATCTGACAAAGGTTATGATATAATAGTATGTAGAGAACCTGGCGGAACACCGATCAGTGAGGCTGTAAGAAATGTGATCCTTAACAAAGAATTTACTGAGATGGGACATATGACGGAATTACTGCTTTACGCAGCTGCCAGAGCTCAATTGATCGAAGAAGTCATTCGTCCGGCATTAGAAGATGGAAAGATCGTAATCTGTGATCGATTTGTGGAATCATCTGCAGTCTATCAGGGAATTGCCAGAGGAATGGGAATTGATCTTGTTTACAAAGTAAATCAATTTGCAATCGGAGATACGATGCCAGATCTGACGATTATGATCGATCTGGATGCAGAAGCTGGTATTTCAAGAAAGAAAAAACAGGCAGAGCTGGACCGAATGGAAAGCGAGACAATTGATTTTCATAAGAAGGTTGTTGAAGGATACAGACAACTTGCGAGCCTGCATCCAGATAGAATCTATACTGTTGACGGAAGTCTGACGATCGAAGAGATTCATCAGAAGATTGTTTCACAGGTCAACAAAAAATTTCATGGTAAAGGGTGATGTAGTATGAAGAGTTTTGATGCAATTATAGGACATAAAAAAATAATTTCTCATTTTGAAGAAGCAATCAAGACGGGAAAAGTTTCCCATGCCTATTTATTAAGTGGCGAAGATGGAAGCGGAAAGATGATGATCGCAAAGGCAGTTGCGAAGGCACTTCTGTGCGAACACAAAGATGGATGTGGAGAATGTGCAGCATGTAAGCAGGTGGATTCATTAAATCATCCAGATGTCATTTATATTACTCATGAAAAGTATGAAATCAGAGTTGATGATATTCGAAAAGGGATCAATGAGACGATCGATATTAAACCGTATAGCGGAGATTATAAGATTTATATCATTGATGATGCGGATAGAATGAATGCAGGAGCGCAGAATGCCTTATTAAAGACATTAGAAGAACCACCTGCATATGCAGTGATCCTTCTATTAACAAACAATAAGGATAGATTGTTAGATACGATCCTCTCAAGATGTGTGTCCATGACATTAGGAAGTGTCAGAGAAAGCGAAATTGAAGATTATCTAAAAGCCAATACAGGGGCAAGTCATGCAGATATCGCATTTGCAGCAGCATTTTCACTTGGGAATATTGGACGTGCATTGCATGTACTGGATACAGAAGAATTTAAAGATATGCTGAATGATACAATGAACGTGATCACTCATATGAAGAGTATGGAGATTTATGAAGTTGTATCGTATGCGAAGAGTCTGACAAAATATAAGAATGAGATTTATGATTTCCTTGATATCATTATGGTATGGTATCGAGATATGCTGATTCTTAAGACAACAGGGTCTTTAAATCAACTTGTATTTAAAGATAAATACCGTCAGCTAAAAGATCAGGAGATTTATATTTCATTTGAGGGAATCAGTCATATTCTTGATGAAGTAGAAAAGGCTAGAAGGCGACTGATCGCGAATGTTAATTTTGAAGTGGCAATCGAAATGCTGCTTGTGACGATAAAGGAGAATGGTAAAGTATGGTAGAAGTAATTGGAGTGCGATTTCGTACTGCAGGAAAGATATATTTCTTTAATCCAAAGGAATTTCAGGTAAAGTCAGGAGACCACGTGATCGTGGAAACTGCCAGAGGAATTGAATTTGGATCAGTCGTTTCTGAGAGAAGACAGGTAAAGGAAAAATGCATCGGAGATGAATTAAAACCTGTTTTAAGAATCGCAACCAAAGAAGATGAAGAAAGGGCAGCGAAGAATAGAGAGAAAGAAAAAGAAGCATATAAGATCTGCCTTGATAAGATCAAGGAGCATGAGCTTGATATGAAGCTTGTATCAACAGAATATACATTTGATAATAATAAAGTATTATTTTACTTTACGGCAGATGGACGAGTTGATTTTCGTGAACTTGTAAAGGATCTGGCAGCAGTGTTCAGGACAAGAATTGAATTACGACAGATCGGCGTCAGAGATGAAGCCAAGATGCTTGGTGGTATGGGAATCTGTGGAAGAAAATTATGCTGTAATACATTTTTATCTGAGTTTGCACCTGTTTCTATCAAGATGGCCAAAGAGCAGAATCTGTCACTGAATCCGACAAAGATTTCAGGAGTCTGCGGAAGATTGATGTGTTGTCTTAAGAATGAACAGGAAACATATGAGTATTTAAATAGTAAGCTTCCAAATGTTGGTGAGAAATTAAAGACAAAAGATGGCGTAGTTGGAGAAGTTCAGAGAGTAGATGTACTTCGACAGAAGGTAAAACTGATCGTGGAAGATGAGAATGGAGATAAAGAAATCCAGGAATATAAGATTGATGATCTTCTGATGAGAAAGAAAAAGCCACAAGGATGTCAGGGGTGTAGCAAAGGATGCAATAATAAGAATCAAGGATGTAATAAAGGACATGGAAAGAGAAAGAATTGATGATCTTGGGATCAATGGTTATCAGATCATCCAGAAAGAACAGGGATTTTGTTTTGGAATGGATGCGGTTCTTTTATCAGATTTTGCACAAGTTAAGAATGGTGGGAGAGTTCTAGACCTCGGTACGGGGACTGGAATCCTCCCAATTTTGATGGAGGCAAAGACGAAGGCTGTTCATCTTACAGGGCTTGAAATACAGCCAGAGATGGCGGAGATGGCGGCAAGAAGTGTCAAATTAAATCATTTAGAAGATAAGATAGAGATCGTAGAGGGTGATATCAAAGAGGCTTCTGCGATTTTTTCGCATGATAGTTTTGACACGATCACATCAAATCCACCATATATGATCGGACAGCATGGACTTAAGAATCCGTCGGAGACGAAAGCAATCGCAAGACATGAGATACTTTGTACATTTGCGGATATCACGGCAGCAGCTAAAAAGCTTTTAAAGAATAAAGGAAAGCTGTTTCTGGTACACAGAACATTCAGATTGTCAGAGATTTTATGCCAGCTGTCTAAGGATGGATTAGAGCCAAAAAGAATCCGTTTTGTGCATCCATACATTGATAAAGAACCGAATATATTTTTATTAGAAGCAGTAAAAGGCGGAAAGTCAAGAATGACAGTTGAGCCTCCATTGATCGTTTATCAAAAAGAAGGAAAATACACAGAAGAAATTTATAAGATTTATGGAATGAATCCGGAGGAATAAGCATGAGTGGAACATTATATTTGTGTGCGACACCGATTGGTAATCTGGAAGACATTACTTTTCGTGTGATAAACACATTAAAAGAAGTTGATCTGATCGCAGCGGAAGACACAAGGCACAGTATCAAATTATTAAATCATTTTGAAATTAAGACAAAGATGACAAGCTATCATGAGTATAATCGTGTGGAGAAAGCAAAAGTTCTTGTAAAGCAGTTGCAGGAAGGAAAAGATATCGCACTCATTACAGATGCTGGGACACCGGGAATTTCAGATCCAGGAGAAGAATTGGTAAGACAGTGCCATGAAGCAGGAATCACAGTTACTGCATTACCGGGAGCATGTGCGTTGATCAATGCACTGATCATCTCTGGGCAGCCAACAAGAAGATTTTGTTTTGAAGCATTTCTTCCATCAGATAAAAAAGAAAGAAAACAGATTCTTGATTCTCTGGAAAATGAGACAAGATCTATTATCATTTATGAAGCACCACATCGTTTAGTAAGGACTTTGGAAGAACTACATGAAGTGCTCGGAGACAGATCCATGACATTATGCAGAGAACTCACAAAGAAGCATGAGAGCGTTTTTAAATCAACACTTGGGGAAATCCTTGCCTATCATAGAGAAAATCCACCAAAAGGCGAATGTGTGATGATCATAGAAGGAAAATCATTTCAAGAATTAAAAGAAGAGAGTCAGGAAGAATTTCTAAAGATTCCATTGTCAGAGCATATGAACCGTTATATGGATCAGGGATATTCAAAGAAAGAAGCGATGAAACTGGTAGCCAAAGATCGAGGTGTTGGTAAGAGAGAGATTTATCAGCAGTTGTTGGAAGAGGAATAAAAATATATCAACAAAAAAGGTATGGGAAAATAATATCAATTCCCATACCTTTTGTTTGTCTTTATTGAAATGATCCAAAAAATTACGCTTCAGTAATTTCGAATCCAGCAAGTTTAGCTAATTCAATGATAGATTTTCTTGAGACTTTCTTTCCTTTGTAGTCAATCAGATCATCCATATCTTCTCCAGTAAAAATATCTGCAGGATTATATTTCTTTAAAATAATCTTATCGTCATCTACAAATATTTCAAGAGGATCGCGTTCGTTCACATCAAAGTTACGACGTAATTCGATCGGTAAAGTAATTCTTCCAAGTTCGTCAAGCCTTCTTACAATGCCTGTACTTTTCATGTGTAAACCTCCTTAATGTCTTACAATCATTTTATATCTTAAACCATAGCATACCAAAATCTGGTTGTCAATTCATTTGTTTACTTATAAACTAGAGAATAAATAAGTATAATTAACAGATTTCAGCACCTGCTGGCATATCTTTATCTGGTGTTACAAGAGCTAATTCACCCTTATCATTTTCAGCACAAAGTAACATTCCTTCAGAGAGAACTCCTGCTAATTTGGCTGGTTTTAAGTTCACAAGTACCATAACTTTCTTACCGACCATATCTTCTGGTTTATAATAAGCTTTGATACCAGAAACAATCTGTTTTACCTGGCTTCCGATCTTAACCTGAGAGCAAAGAAGTTTCTTGGATTTTTTCACTTCTTCACAGGCAATGATCTCACCAACCTGGAACTGCATCTTAGTGAAATCATCAAAAGTGATCTCATCTTTTGGTTCAATGTCGATGACAGTATCTTCTTCTACAGCAGCGTTTGCAGCTTTGACAGAAGCAGCCTGTTTCTCCATTAAGACTTTGGCTTTTTCCATAACTTCTTTCTCATCTAATCTTGCAAATAAGATCTGAGGTTTTTCAGTTACTTTTGTACCACTCTTGTAGTTTCCAAATGTTGCAAGGTTATCAAATTCAACCATAGATGTATTTAACTGAGCAAAGATCTTCTCAGATGTCTCAGGCATATATGGTGATAATAAAGATGCACCAATTGTGATTCCTTCAACAAGGTTGTATAAAACAGTAGCCAGACGGTCTTTTGAAGCTTCGTCTTTTGCTAATACCCAAGGCATAGTCTCATCAATATAACGGTTGCAGCGACGGAATAAGTTAAAGATCTCAGTCATTGAATCTGCAACACGAAGGTCAGCCATCTTCTCAGCAACTTTATCTCTTGTACCTGTCACAACGGCTTTCAGATCATCATCATAATCTCCTACAACACCCTTGTCTTCTACGATTCCTCCAAAATATTTGTTGGACATAGAAATCGTACGGTTTACAAGGTTACCAAGAATATTTGCAAGGTCAGAGTTCATACGCTCGATCATCAATTCCCATGAGATCACACCATCACGTTCGAAAGGCATTTCATGAAGAACGAAATAACGCACTGCGTCAACTCCGAAGAAGTCAACCAGATCATCTGCGTATAAAACGTTACCTTTGGACTTACTCATCTTACCATCGCCCTGAAGCAGCCAAGGATGTCCAAATACCTGTTTAGGAAGTGGAAGATCTAGTGCCATCAGGATGATTGGCCAGTAAATTGTATGAAAACGGATGATATCTTTACCGATCAGGTGAAGATCTGCAGGCCAGAACTTGTTAAACTTGTCTGAACTGTTTCCATCACAGTCATAACCGATACCTGTGATATAGTTTGTTAATGCATCTAACCATACATAAACGATGTGTCCTTCATCAAAGTCAACTGGGATTCCCCATGAAAATGATGTTCTTGAAACACACAGATCCTGAAGTCCAGGAAGAAGGAAGTTGTTCATCATCTCATTCTTACGGGATTCTGGCTGAATAAATTCAGGATGTGTATTGATGTGTTCAATCAGACGGTCTGCATATTTGCTTAATTTTAAGAAATAAGCTTCTTCTTTTGCAGGTTGTACTGGACGTCCGCAGTCAGGACATTTACCATCTACTAACTGGCTCTCTGTGAAGAAAGATTCACAAGGTGTACAGTATAAACCTTCGTATTCACCTTTGTAGATATCTCCCTGTTCATATAATTTCTTAAAAATCTTCTGAACCTGTTTCTCGTGATCTTCATCAGTTGTTCTGATAAAACGGTCATAAGAAGTGTTCATAAGATCCCAGATTCTCTTGATTTCTCCGGCAACATCATCAACGAATTCTTTTGGTGTTACCCCTTTTTCTTCTGCTTTTAATTCTACTTTCTGGCCATGTTCGTCAGTTCCTGTCTGGAAAAATACGTCATAGCCTTCCATTCTTTTATATCGAGCAATACTGTCTGCCAGGATGATCTCATATGTGTTACCAATATGAGGTTTTCCGGAAGTATAAGTAATTGCAGTCGTAATATAATATGGTTTCTTACTCATAATGATCCTCCGATTTTCTGTTTCTATCCTTATAATTATAGTACATCTTGTGCGGATAGTCTATTTTTTTTCTTTAAAAAATAAGATATTAACAAGTGTTTATTTGGAGGTAGAAATGGAATTTGCAGGGAGATTGAAAAAGATCAGAATAAGGTTGATCATGATTGGAATTTGTCTGATATTTCTAGGAGGATATAGTCTGATCCAAGAATGGAAAGATCAAAAAAAGAATACAACAAAAAAAGTATTTGATCAGTATACGGATGCGTTTTTTAAAGAAAATATATCAACAAATGAGATCACGATGCATTTCTTTTTAGAAAATCCAGAAAAATATAGATTAGAACAACCAAAAAATCTTTATCCATCCATGAATCAGGGAAGTATCTTGAATGAAAAAATTAAAATTTCAAAAGAAATTGAGAAGTTAAAAAAATTTAAACAAAAGGAATTGACGAAAAAACAGCAAAATACATATATGGTTTTGATGGATTATTTAAGAAGACAGAAAAATCTTTCGATGTATCCGTATTATGAAAGAATCCTTGGGAAAACATCTGGGCAGCAGGCACAGATTCTTCTGACATTAAGTGAATATCGTCTGAAAAATGAGAAAGATATCAAAAGCTATTTTCAATTATTGAAGGGACTGGATGGATATTTTGATTCACTGATCGAATACAGCAAGGAACAGGTAAAGAGAAATTTATTCCTATCTGATCAGTCTTTAAAAGAAGTATTGCAGCAGATTCAGAATGTCATAAAGCAAAAAGAAAACAATATGTTGGTTGCAACATTTAATTTAAGAATTGCAGATATTAAAGGAATTAATGCAGCTCAGAAAAAGAAATACTGCAGAGAAAATAAGAAATTGATCGGTACAAAGGTGCTGCCTGCTTATGAAAAATTATATTCCCATTTGCAGGCATTAAATGGAAATGGGAAAAATGAAAATGGTCTGTATTATTATAAAAATGGAAAAGAATATTATAAAGTATTGGTTGCACAGAAAACAGGATCAGATAAAACGATAGAAGAAATGATCGAAATCAGTGATCGATCCATTGAAAAATGCCTTCGAAAACTTATAAAATTGCAAAAAAAGTATCCAAATATCATAAATGAATATAGAAATCATAAAAAAAATATAAAAATTGTGCAAAATCCACAAAATATACTTAACAAACTAAGGCAAAAGATGGTAAAATATTATCCAAAGGCACCAAAAGTTAGCTGTAAAATAAAATATGTGCACAAAACCATGGAAGAATATACCAGTCCTGCGTTCTATATGGTACCAGAGATTGATTCTTACAAGGAGAATGTAATTTACATTAATAAGGCACAGACTGCAGAGTTATATCCAACTTTGGCACATGAAGGATACCCAGGACATTTATACCAGAATGTATATTATGCGGCAAGGAACGATGATCCAGTGCGCTATCTGCTTGATTATCCTGGATATTCAGAAGGATATGCAACGTATGTAGAAGTTTTTAGTTACAGTATGATGGATGCTGAAGGATATGGCGATATTTATCAACAGATGAATATGGAGATGTACGAGTACAATCTGGCACTTTGTTCAAGAGTTGATCTTGGAGTTCATTATGAAGGATGGAAGAAGAAAGATGTCAGGGCGTATTTAAGATCATTTGGAATGGATGATTCTCAGGCAGATGAATTATTTCAGATGATTATCGAGAATCCTGCAAATTATTTATCTTATTATATCGGTTATCAGGAGTTTTATGAGCTTTTGACTGATTATAAGAAAATGGCAGGGAATAAATGCAGCTTAAAAGCGTACCACACAGAGATTTTAGATGCAGGCCCATGTAGTTTTGACATTTTGAGAAGACGCATCGAAAGCAACCTATGAATGGAGGAGTAACTTATGTCAACAAAAGCTTATTACACACATGAAGAAATCGGAAAAGGAAAGCCTGGATTTTCAAAAACAAGATCCATTATTGAAGCAGCATTCTATGGAAATAACGTTGTAGAAGTAAAAGATTTAAAACAGGCTTATGAATTAGCAAAGAATTCGCCTGGAACGATCGTTACAGATATGCCAGTATATAAACCAGAAGCGATTGGTTTAGATGAGGGGTCCAAAGTTCTATTATTTAATGATGGATCAGTGACTGGACGCTGTGCAGCCGCAAGAAGAATTTCCAGTGAACCTGGTGTCGATATAAATGATCTGGATTTAAAATTAATGGATGCGATCTATGATACAAGATGGACAACAATGTACCATGCACAGGTATATATCGGATTAGATCCTGAATTTATGGTAAAAGCACATCTTTTAATTCCAGAAGGTGAAGAAAATATTTTATATTCCTGGATGTTAAATTTCCAGTATATGAATCCTGAATACAATGAAATGTATAAGAATTCACAGCCAGTTGCAGATGAGACAGATATCTATATTTTCTCAGATCCACAGTGGACACATGAAGAACATCCATTAGGATTAACATATTTTAATACAGACACAAACTGTGCTGCACTTCTTGGTATGAAATACTTTGGGGAACATAAGAAAGGTACATTAACAATTGCATGGGCGATCGCAAATCGTAACGGATATGCTTCCTGCCATGGTGGACAGAAAGAATTCAGATTAGATAATGGAGAGAAATTCGTAGCATCTTTCTTCGGATTATCAGGATCAGGAAAATCCACATTAACACATGCAACACATAATAATAAATACGAAGAGATTCAGGTTCTGCATGACGATGCATTTATCATCAATACAGAAACAGGTGCATCTATTGCAATGGAACCAACATATTTTGATAAAACAGCGGACTATCCAACAGGATGCCCAGATAATAAATACTTATTAACAGCACAGAATTGCTCTGCAACAAGAGATAGTGAAGGAAAAGTCGTTCTTGTCACAGAAGATATCCGTAACGGAAATGGTCGTGCGATCAAGTCCAAATTATGGTCACCAAACCGTGTAGATAAGATCAATGACCCAGTAAATGCAATCTTCTGGATCATGAAAGACCCAACAATCCCACCAATTGTTAAGATCAAAGGAGCTTCTTTAGCATCTGTTATGGGAGCAACACTTGCAACAAAACGAAGCAGTGCGGAACGTCTGGCACCTGGAGTAGATCCAAACCGTCTGGTTGTGGAACCATATGCAAACCCATTTAGAACATACCCTCTTGTAAATGACTACAAGAAGTTTAGAAAACTTGTAAAAGAAAGAAATGTAGACTGCTATATCATTAATACAGGAGACTTCATGGGTAAAGATATCAAACCTGCAACAACAATTTCCGCAATCGAGCAGGTTGTAGAAGGAACTGGAGAATTCAAACAGTGGGGACCATTTACAGATATCGAAGTGCTTGAGATGGAAGGATATGTTTCAGATTTCAATGATATGAATTATGTGGAAACATTAAAAGCAAGAATGACAGACAGACTAAACTTCGTCTTCGAAAAAGACGTAGAAGATGGTGGATACAATGCACTTCCTACACAGGCAAAAGAAGCTTTAGCAAAAGTTATTGGAGAAGCACACAATTTAGAAGTGGAAAATTCCAATAATTAAAGGTATAATACTCTTAAATCGTTGTTTAGGAGGTGAATTGATTGGATAAAGATCGTTTAAATAATATGGTGGTAGACTTATTCCACGGAATTTCATATGAAGAAGAGAAAGCCGTGATCACAGATGAGTTTAAGGATATTTCGAACAAAGATCTGCATATTATTGATGCGATCGGAATCAAGAAACCGAAGAATATGTCAACGATTGCAGGAGATTTAAATATTACGGTTGGTACACTTACAACCGCAATCAATAACCTCTTGAAGAAAGGATATGTAAATCGCAAACGCGGAGAGAAAGATCGCAGAGTTGTTTATATATCTCTTTCTGAGAAGGGGAGGAAAGCATACAGTCATCACAGAGAATTTCATAAACGTATGATCCAGGGACTGCTTGATACGCTTAATGAGCAGGAACAGGATCTGTTGGTGAAGGTTATGCAGTATTTTCATGATTACTTTCGTGAACATATGTAGATGTGTTTGACGTAGTCTTTCATTGTATGAGACAGAAATAAAATAAGAACCAATATTTATAATAAACCGGTGGCAACACGCATATTTTAAGAGCTTTTTTTACAAATCGCTTATCCGCGCCTGTTCCTTTGAAAACTCACTGAGTGCGAGCCAAAATGCCCGCACTTACGTTCAGACATTCAACCACAGGGCGCTGCGAATTTGTAAAAAACGCACTTAAAATATGCTAATCGTTGCCATCGGTTTATTATAAATATTGGTTCTTATTTTATTTCTGTCTCATACAACGGAAGGCTATTCAAATCACCACATAGTGTGTATGGGCGGTATTGGATTTAAATTTTATTGTTCATGGACGGAAGGAGGGAAAATTTTATAAGATAATCTTTTTTGATTCTGTAGATATTAAGATTTTTAATTCATTTCTAATAAATTTAATCTTATATTTTATCTAAGTAAAAATATCAAAAAAATATGGAATACATTCCGAAAAATTAATATAAATAACAAAAATTCGGAATTGATTCCGAAAAAATGAGCTAAAAAACTAAAATATAGAATAAAATGTGTAAAATTGCAAAACAGAATTAAATTTTAGAAAGCATCTATAATTTTGACGGAAATTACTCCGATTATACGTCTTATATAGTGAATGATCATTCAAAACAATCAACAAACAAGGAGAAAAGAAGTGGAGGAGAGAGATAAACAACTATTAAAAATGATTCGGAAGCAGTCGGAAGAGGGGATGAGTCTTTTGATTGATGAATATGGTGGTGCAATCAAGGCAATTTGTTCTAATGTGCTGCGGAATTATGATGCGGGTATTGTTCAAGATGCGATGCAGGAGACTGTCATTCGGTTGTGGCAGAAATTGTCGCAGAGGTTTCAGGTAAAGAAGAATTTAAGGGCATATATTTATCAGACGGCAAGAAATTGTGCGTTGGATTATTTGAGAAAATATCAAAGACATTCTGAGACGGATTTCGAGGGTGTGGAAGATATGATGCAGGACGTATCTACAGATGTAGAACGGGAATTTTCCAGAAAGCATAATGAACGAATCGTTCATGAAGTTATAAAAGAGATGGAAGAACCTGATCGTACGATTTTTATTTTGCGATTCTTTTATTATGAGACAGTGAAAGTGATTGCGGAAACAGTTCATTTGAAAGAAGACAATGTCGAAAGCAGGATTCGCAGAGGGAAGAAGAAATTAAAAGCAGAGTTATTAAGGAGAGGTGTTTTGAATGAGTAAAAATAGAATTGATATTACAGAGCAGGAAGCGATAGACTTAAAAGAAAATATTACAGAAGAGGAAAAAGATTTACTGAAAAATGCAGTGAAGAAAGAAATCCGAAAGAAGCATAGAAAAAAGACAAAATATATGAAAGCGGCAGCAGTTGCGGCTTGTGTATTGATCGTTGCGCCAACAACGATTTATGGAAAAGAAATTCAGAGATTTTTCCAGAGCAAATGGAAACAGAATATTTTCCGAATGGAAGTTCAGGTAACAAAGGAGAAGAAGTCAAAACAAAATGTATCTTTGGATACACGCAATTTAAAACAGTATGAAGTAACAAAAGAGAAGTCTAAAAATGAAACTTGGTATGCATTTAAAAATCAGAAAATAAATAACAAAGATTTTTATGCAAGGTTGATTAAGGTAGATCAGACGATTAAGAAAAAATTCTTTGTTAATGATGTGGAAAAATATTCAGAAGATGAGATTTCTGGAAACAAAGTTTTGATACTTAGTATGAATAATATAGATGGAAAGAAAGATCATAAGGTTTATATTTTCTATGAAAAAGAAGGATATATTTTAGAGATTCCATCTTGTGAATTAAGTAAAAATCAGATTTTAAATACAGTCAAAAATATTACGGTACAGGAATGCAGCAAAAATGATGCTGACAAGGGTATTTCATTGACCCAATATTTAAAAGAGCAAAAGGGTATCAAGGAAAATAAGAAACTTCTGCCAAAACAAAGTGTTGCAAAAAAACAGGAAGTAACAAAGGGTTATGGAGATGGAATTACCTATCAGATTCAGAAGATTAAAGTTTGTGATTCAGTGAAAGGTTTGAGTAGTGAAAATAAAAAATGGAGAAATAATAATGCTCAAAGTCAGTTAAGAAAAATTACAGACAAGAAAGGAAAACTTGAGTCATATCAAAGAAAGACAATTATTTATGGAGACGGATTCCATGCCCCAGAGCAGAGAATTGGAAAGACTCAGACAATGAATCAGAAATTAGTGTTTGTTGAATTAAAAGTAACGAATACAACAAAAGAAACAAAACAGGCAGAAGCTGCACCGGGAATCTGTTTTGCAAAAGAGAAGCAAAAAGGGTATGAGATTTTGAATGATGATTATAAACGCCCAACAGCAATCTCAAAATTACAAACAAATGAGGCAGCAGCTTATTTTGAAGAGAGTAATGGTGGATATGGGTATGGATTTAAGTCACTGAAAGCTGGGGAGAGTGAGGTGTATCATTTAGGATATTTTGTGGATGAAGATCAAGTGGAAAATATGAGTTTGAATTTCTATGGAAGAGATAAGAATCATAGAGTTTTAAAATGTTTTGAATAAGCTATAGTTAGAAAAATCGCTGCATGATAACTGATTTTGAGTTAATGATGCAGCGATTTATTTGTGTCACTTGGACATTATCTCATTTTTGCCTATAGACAATATAACATATGCTTATAGATATTCCAAGTATGTATGATTTGATTAAAGTATATGCGTTACCTTAAAAATAAAGGAAAAATTCTTTATTTTCACAGAACGATATCGTATCATAAATATATTCAAACAAAACAAAGCAGGAGGGGAAGGAACATGCTGCAACTAAATTACAAATTAACAGATGAAGACTACATAGAATTTAACGAATTTCATCAGTTAATTCATTCAGAAGTAGGAAAGAGAAATCTGTTTAAACTTAGACTAATAGGTCCAATGATCAGCATTCTTGCGATAGTGATTTTCATTCTGGCAAGAGCAGAAATAATGTTGATCGTTACAGAAGTAATTGTATTATGCATTTTTTCAATTGTATGTGTAACACAGGCTAAAAAGATTATGAAAAGAGGGATCCGTAAGACAATTCTAAAAATGAAAGAAACAGAAGGACTACCATTTGCAGGAGAAACAACATTAAATTTTACGGAAGATCAGATCATAGAGATAACAAAAGGTCAGGAAGTGAAAGTAGATTATAAAAAGGTAGAAGATATTTGTGAAACAGAGGAAGCTTTTTATGTTTACATGAGCTCTGTACAAGCGATTATTATTCCGAAGAGAGTATTGGATCAGGATAAGGAAAAGAAATTAAGACAGATCTTAAGTAAAAAGTAAAATACATCAAAACATGGTTTCAAGAAACAAGATTTTGAAACCATGTTTTTTCATATCTTAAAAATTCTTATAAAACTAACCTATCTGATTTTCAAAGTTTATCTTACACAGCCACAAACAATACGCAGATACGTCCGGTGACTGGCGCTTAATCCTTGTAGACAGGAATCATTACATCCCAAAAGATTATCAAATGAATTTAACAAGATTATCCAACGGAAAACAGGTCGATTCCAGAATCTATCCATCCCTGCAGAAGATGTTCAACGATGCCAGAGCAAGTGGGTTAGCGTTATTTGTCAGGGAAGGATACCGAACCTTTCAAGACCAGCAGCAGATTATGAATGAACGAATCAGGGAATATGAAAATCAAGGAAATTCAAAACGACGGGCAACAAAAATGGCAGAAAAATACGTGGCAATTCCAGGAACGAGTGAGCATCAGTTGGGATTAAGTGTAGATATTAACGCCGACCAGACAAAATGTTCATCAGAAAAAGTATACAGCTGGCTTGCTAATAATGCATATAAATACGGCTTTATCAAACGTTATCCATCCAGTAAATCTTACATCACAGGAATCAACAATGAACCATGGCATTACCGATATGTAGGAAAAGAGGCGGCGGCAACAATCAAAAATCAAAATCTGTGTCTGGAAGAATACTTAAAAAAATATAAATAGCCAGACTGTCTTTTCTACAAGAATCAGAGTTATACTTTATAGAAACAATACGAGGAGGAAAAGAAAATGGATGCGGATTTTCTGTTAATACGGAAAATTGAAAAAGGGAATGAACAAGCCATGGATCAGTTTGTATTGAAACATTACCCCAAAATCTATCAGTATTGTTTGCTGCGTGTCAGAGATCATGGGTATGCCGAAGATCTGACACAGGAGACATTTCTGAAGTTTTTTCAGGCATTTGAAAGATATAAACATTATGGAAAAGCCCTGAATTATCTGTATGTGATCGCAGGAAATCTGTGTAAAGACCACTTCAGGAAAGAGGGCAGAATGGAAGTTTATGAAATGTCAGAGGAAATTGCAGTGGAACATATGGGGCAGGTAGAAAAAAGAATGGAAATCTATGAGGCATTGGATAAACTTCCAGAAGAAATCAGGGAAGTTGTGATCTTGTTCTTTTTTCAGGAAATTAGCCAGAAGGAGATTGCCAGAATGATGGGCATTAAATTATCACTTGTAAAATATCGTGTCAGCCGGGCGAAGAAACTACTGGCAAAATATCTTGGGGAAGGAGAGTAAAAGCAGATGAACGAAGAATATCAACAAAAAATAAACGGCTACAAAGAAGATATCCAGCAAAATATTGATCAGGAAGCTGTCTTACAAACAATTAAAAACTGTAAAAAAACATTTGTGCAGGCAGAAGATTATCCGCTTTCTTATATGGAATTTTTATATGATCAGATGCAGTTTATTCAGAAACGATGGTGGATCTTGCAAGGGTGTCTGTTAGCTGTTTTATGGATTTTTCTAAATGATGCGGCAGACATTTATGAAATGCAGAGATTAATGGGAGCAGGGGCTTGTTTATTTGCAATTTTTCTTGTGCCGGAGATTTGGAAAAATCGAAGAAATCAGGCGATGGAAATCGAAGGGGCAGCATATTATTCGCTGCGGCAGGTATGCATGGTGCGAATTCTGCTGTTTGGATTTATGGATCTTTTGATCGTAACAGCATTTGCGGTAAGTGTGGCATTTACGGTGAGAGTATCAGCGCAGATGTTTGCTGTGAATTTTATGATCCCATTTAATGTGACAGGGGCGATCTGTTTTCGATTTTTATATTGTAAGCGAAGCGAAAGTGAATATTTGGCGGCAGCAGGATGTTTTCTGTTTATGATCCTGTGGGTATTTATCATTTCCAGAGAAGAAATTTATTGTAAGATTTCAGGAGCGGTCTGGTGTGCCGCATTGATTTTATCGATCATGTATTTGATTTATGTGGTCAAAAGATCACAAAGTTTTTATGGGAAAATCTATGAGGTGTAGGATGATACGCTTGAAATATAGGTTATGTGAGGTGTAAGGACAATGGAATTAAGTATTAACAACGTGACAAAACAATTTAAAGATAAAAAGGCTGTGAATGATATCTCATTTTCAATGGGAAATGGTGTTTATGGGTTGCTTGGAGTCAATGGTGCGGGGAAAACAACGTTGATGAGAATGTTATGTACACTAACAACACCAGACTGTGGAACGATCACATGGGATGGAAAAGATATCTTTAAGATGGGAGCTTCGTATCGCCAGATTCTTGGATATCTGCCACAGGATTTTGGGTATTATCCATATCTGACAATTTATGATTATATGATGTACATTGCATCAATCAAAGGAATCCGACCGGCGGTAGCAAAAAAACGGACAAAGGAATTGTTAAAACAGGTAGGATTATCAGATCAGAAAAAGCAGAAAATGAGAAATCTGTCAGGCGGAATGGTACGAAGGGTCGGGATTGCGCAGGCAATGTTAAATGATCCAAAAATCCTGATCTTAGATGAACCAACTGCGGGACTTGACCCGAATGAGAGAATCCGTTTTCGGAACCTGATCAGTGAATTGGCAGAAGAACGACTGGTATTATTATCAACGCATATCGTGTCAGATGTAGAATTTATCGCAAATAAGATTGTTTTGATGAAAGAGGGGCAATGCTGTTTTGGAGGAACATCTGATGAAGTGATCGCATCCATGGATAAGAAGGTTTACTGTTTTGTGGCACCAAGAGAACAAGTAGATCATTATATGAGAAATTATCTTGTTGTAAATGTAAAAACATTCGGATCGAATGCGGAACTTAGAATTCTCTCAGATCATGAACCGGTCAAAGGGGCATGCGTTGAGGAAGTAACACTGGAAGATGCATTTTTAAACTACTTTGGAGAGAGGGCTGGTGAAAGTCATGCTTAAATATGAGTTAAAAAGAATTTTTACAAAGCGGCTGAATCGTGTGTTGATAACGATCGGACTTGCACTTTCTGTGATTTTAAGTTTCCTTGCAGCAACCAGTAATCGATTCGTTTCACCGCAAGGACATTTAGAAACAGGAATTTCAGCGACAAGAAAAGTTGTGGCAGACAAGAATCGAAATAAAGGGCTTATGACACCCAAAAGAATATCAGAACTTATCACACAGGATCAGAGAGCATTTCGTGAATACAAAGATAAAGGTGAAAGCGACAAAATTTATGGAACCAGCATACAGCAATATTTGGATGTGGAACAGCTTGTCAGCTATATTTTAACAGGAAATGAAGATTACAATCCATCGGTATATCTGGATGTAAATCCAAAGAAACTTTTAAACATTTATAAGATCCGTGAGGCAAAAATCCAGAAACTGATCAGGCAAAATGGAAAGACAGAAGAACAGAGAAAATATCTAAAAGCACAATACGATAAGATTTCCACACCATATCAATACGAAGCACCAGATTCATGGGATACGATGCAATTATATGTCGTGACATATTCCATTGTTCTGGCAGTACTCATGGGAGTTTTAGCTTCAGGAATTTTTTCAGAAGAAATTACACTGAAAGCAGATGCGATATTCTTTTCATCCAAATACGGAAGAGACAAAGCCATAAAAACAAAGATCAGTGCAGGACTCATCACATCAACGGGAATTTACTGGATCGGTATGTGTCTGTTTACTGTGATATCACTTACCTTGATGGGAACAAGCGGATCACATACTTTGATGAGCATGTTAAACAGCTATACAATCTATAATGTTACATATGGACAGGCATTTTACATTATGATGTTTGCAGGATATATAGCAAATCTTTTGGCAACGACGGTGTCTATGCTGGTATCTGCGATTATGGGAAGTCCGAATATTGCAATTTGTATTCCATTTTTTTTATTCTGCATTATGCCATTTGTGGGAAGAATCGGTGGAGGTAAGGGAATCTTTTTGCTGACACCGGATCAGCTGAATAATTTTCAGGAGATTATGAAGGTGAATCATATTTACCAGATCGGTGGATTTGTGACGAATCAGCTGGCTTTGATCGTGCTGATATATGTGGTTGTAAATTTAGTTTTGATACCAGTGATTTATTCGGTATATAAAAGAAAATCATAAACTGGCACCATTAAAAATAAAAAAACTGGCTATTTTAAAAATACCAATGACACGATAAATTATAACACAATAAAGGAACGCAGCGTACTTGAAAAACTATATATCATACAAGAAATCAGGAAGTGAGGAAAATAAAATGAAAGAAAATAAAGTACAGTTTATTGCAATAACAGCAATGGCAGTTGCATTAACTTATGTGTTTACAGCGTTTGTTAACGTAAGATTACCGATCGCAGCTAATGGAGGTCTGATCCATTTAGGAAATGTTCCTCTATTTATTATGGCAATTTTATTCGGTAAGAAAACAGGAGCTATCGCTGGTGGAGTTGGAATGGGATTATTTGATCTGTTGTCAGGATGGACAGCGTGGGCACCATTTACATTTATTATCGTAGGAATCATGGGATATGTTGTTGGAGCTATGACAGAGAAGCATGACCAGTATGGATGGAAAGTTGCAGCAATCTTTGCAGCATTTGTAATTAAGATCGTTGGATATTATATTGCAGAGATCATTCTTTATGGAAACTTTATTGCACCAATCAGTTCTGTTCCAGGAAATGTCGTACAGATTGCTGTAGCAGCAGTTGTTGTACTGATCGTGATCGAACCAATTGAGATTGCAGTTAAGAAAATTGGAATTACACAGTTCGCATAATAAAATGATATAATGATACCGGGATTGCCAAAGCATTTTCTATGCAGTGATCTCGGTATATTAGATTATAAAAATAAAAAAGAAAGTGAGTGACGGATATGAGTAAATACAAGATTATGACACCAGGACCTGTTCAGGTGCCAGAAAATGTAAGACTGGCGAGAAGCCTTTCTACAACGAATGCAGATTTGGATCCGCAATTCTATGATGAATACAAGGAAACCTGTGAGCTGATCAGTGAGCTGCTTCATACGAAGAATGAAACACTGATCCTAAGCGGAGAAGGAATCCTTGGTTTAGAGGCAGCATGTGCATCTATGACAGAGCCGGGAGATAGAGTTTTAATTCTTGATAATGGAATTTATGGAGCAGGATTTGCAGATTTTGTATCTATGTATGGTGGAACTCCTGTTATGTATACAAAAGATTATAAAAATGCATTTGATGTTGATGAATTAGATGCATATCTGAAGGAAGATCACGATTTTAAATATGCAACAGTTGTTCATTGTGATACTCCAAGTGGAATGTTAAATGACATTCATAAAATCTGTCCATTATTGAAATCCTATGGAATCATGACAGTTACAGATTCTGTTTCAGGAATGTTTGGAAATGAAGTCAATGTTGATAAAGCACAGATCGATATCTTATGTGGAGGATCTCAAAAAGCAGTTTCAGCGCCTCCAGGACTTACTTTCGTAACGATCAGTGATGAAGCTAAAAAAGCTATGGAAAATCGAAAAACACCAATCGCATCATTTTATTGTAATCTGACGATTTTCAAAGATTACTATAAAAATTTATGGTTCCCATATACAATGCCGATCAGCGATATCTATGGATTGAAAGCAGCGATGGATAATATTGCAGCGGATAAAGATCTGATCAAACGTCACGCCAGAATCGCCAATGCGACAAGAAAAGCCATTGAAGCATTTGGTCTAAAATTACATTTGGAAAGTGGATTTTCAGATACGGTTACAGTATTTGATGTACCAGAAGGAATGACAGCGGATGATATTCTGGAAAGAATGAGAGAAAAACATGGAATCATGCTGGCAGGTTCTTTCGGAGAATTGGCAGGAAAAGTCATTCGAATCGGGCATATGGGTGCAAGTGCAAATGTAGGAGATATGTTAGAAGTGATGTCTGGATTGGAAGAAACATTGAGATATCTTGGATGGAAATCAGAGAATAGTTTGTTGGGAGTGTTTCATACAGAATTATGATATTAGGACATACAATAAAAGATTATAAAAGAGAAAATCTGTTGCATGATGTGATCACAGGAATCATCATCATGGCAGTATCGATTCCAATTTCTATGGGATATTCCCAGATTGCCGGATTACCTGCGGTTTATGGGCTATATGGGTCTGTATTTCCGATCATTTTATTTGCATTATTTTCTACATCTCCGCAGTTCATCTTTGGAGTGGATGCGGCACCAGCAGCGTTGGTTGGATCAGCACTTCTTGGGATGAATATACAAAGTGGTTCCAAAGAAGCACTTGCAGTTGTGCCAGTGATCACATTTTTTGTGGCATTGTGGCTGCTCGCATTTTATCTGATGCATGCAGGAAAACTTGTAAATTATATTTCAGCACCAGTTATGGGTGGATTTATTACAGGAATCTGTTCGACGATTATTTTGATGCAAGTGCCGAAATTAATGGGAGGAACAGCAGGAACTGGAGAATTATTAGAACTGTTAGAGCATATAGAAAAAACAGCAGAACAGATCAATCTTCCATCATTGATCTTAGGAATCCTATCATTAGTCATCTTGTTAGCAGCGAAAAAGATCATGCCGAAATTCCCAATGGCAGTTATGATGATGGCAGCAGGAGCTGTTTTGACGCAGGTTCTGCCAATGAAAGAATGGGGAATTAAGACATTAGATGCCGTAGCACCAGGACTTCCAAAATGGAGTTTTCCAAATCTTATGTTAATTCCAATGGATGAAGTGGTGACGATCAGTTTGTCGGTAGCGGTCGTTATTATGGCGGAAACACTTCTTGCAGAGAATAATTTTGCACAGAAAAATGGATATCGTATCAATGATAATCAAGAATTACTAGCATTTGCAGTTGGAAATCTTGTGGCAGCATTGACTGGATGCTGTCCGATCAACGGATCTGTTTCAAGAACGGCGATGGGAGAACAATATCAGGGAAAAACACAGTTAATGAGTATTGTTGCAGGATTATCTATGATCCTATTACTGTTATTTGGAACAGGATTTATTGGATATCTGCCAGTTCCGGTATTGACGGCGATCGTAATTTCCGCACTTCTGGGAGCAACAGAATTTGAACTGGCGGTAAAACTGTGGAAAGTCAGCCGCACAGAATGTTTTATTTTCTGGGGTGCATTTATTGGGGTATTGTTACTTGGAACGATCAATGGTGTATTGATCGGAATTATCTTATCTTTTGCAGAAATGGTGATACGATCATCAAAACCAGCAAGTTGTTTTCTGGGAATTCAGCCAGGACATAAGCATTTTCGTGATTTAGCTGAGAGTCGTCAGATTCACGAGATTGAAGGTGTGTTGATCTATCGTTTCAGCAGCAATTTGTTTTTTGCAAATGCAGGAGTGTTGCAGCAGGATATTGAGCAGGAACTTGAACGCAGAGGAAATATCAAAGCAGTGATCCTTGATGCCAGCGGAATTGGAAGTATGGATATCACGGCAGCAGACCGCATTGAGATTCTTTATAAGTCATTGAAAGAGCAAGGAATAAGATTTTATATCACAGAGCATATCGCAGATTTAAATGAGCAGATGAGAAAGCTTGGAATCGGATATCTGATCGAAGAAGGATGTGTCAGAAGGACGATTTATATTGCGTTGAAAGATATGGGGATCAAACGTCCGTATCCATTAGAAGGCGGAGTTGATAATGAAGAACGCAGTGCATCAAGAAAGCGTGTAGATAACCGTATGCAGGAATTTGTCTGGGCATTTGGTTCTGACACGGAAGATCAGATTGAGAGGCAGATTGCACAACAGATCAAGCAGTTAAAGCAAAATGGAGATGTGGAGAATTTATTGCATGGAAGCTGGTCACATATGGAAGCTTTTGACGAAGATGAATGGTTAGAACATCTGGAAGAACATCTAAAAGAGATCGTAAATATTTCTGGAAAAGATGAAAGAACTCTGGCGGCACGTTTTGAGGAACATCGAAGGGAAATTTATGAACGTATTATGAAAGAACATCCAGAACTTGCACAGAGATTTAAAGAGCGAAGACATCGTTTGGATGAACATTTGAAAGAACGACGGCCGGAAGTTTATGATCTGGTTGTCAGTTTGAGAGAATTAGAGAAACGAAAAGATATGGAATAAAAAAGATGAGTGCTATCAGTAGTAGATGCTGATAACACTCGTTTTTTGTGTATGCTGATTTTTATAATGCAATCTAAATTTATTTATGTCAAAATTATATCATAAATATATCGGGAAAAGTTAAAAATAAGAGATGAATACAGAAATAAAAGTACCAACAAAAACGGCAAGCAATGCCCCAGTCAATGTATATCGAATCTTTTTTATTCCAACCACAGAATAATACACGGATAATGTATAAAAACAAGTTTCTGTTGAACTAAGGATCACAGAAGACATAAACCCAGCCAAAGAATCCGCCCCAGAAGTTTTATAAATATCAAGCAGGAATCCAGTTGCAGCGGAAGAAGAAAAAAGTTTTGCAAAGATCACGGGTAAAACTTCTTTAGGAATCTTTAATAGTTTTCCCATAGGAGTCAGAAAACGAACGATCAGATCCAAGGCTCCAGAAGAACGAAAGATTTGAATCGCAAAAAACAAAGCGATCAGAGTCGGGGCGATCTCAAGAACAATTTTAAATCCATCCATGACACCTTCAAGAAAAGGGGTATAGATATCCTTCCGCTTTAGGGTTCCATATAAAACAAGTGTAAATATGAATAAAGGAATGACAAGATTTGCAAGAAATGTGATCATCGTTTTCGGTCCTTCCATTTGATATAGATAACAGCAACGATCGTGGAACCTAAAGTAGCGATAAGTCCAGGAATTAAGATCTTAGATGGATTGACAGAGCCGTATTGGCTTCGGTAGGCAATGATATTAATCGGAATCAATTGCAGAGATGATATATTAAGAATTAAGAACGAACACATTTCATTTGTTGCGGTGTTTTTGTCAGGGTTATCTTTTTGTAATTCTTCCATAGCTTTTAATCCGGAAGGAGTTGCAGCCCAACCAAGACCTAATATATTTGCGACAATATTTGTACTGATATATTCTTTCGCTTTTTGATTCTTCAGATTTGGAAATAAAAAAGTCAGAAAAGGGGTTAACAGCTTTTGAAGTTGTGTAGTAATTCCAAGAGACAGAGCAATGTTCATGAGTCCAGACCATAACCCAACAATTCCAAACATTAGAATACAGAGTTCCACAGCCTCTTTGGAAGAAGAAAGAATGGTATCAGAAAGTGTTGTGATCTTTCCATTAAAACTGCTGACAATGAGTCCTGCAAGGATCATAAAACACCAGATCTTATTCATCATAAAATATACCCCCAAACCCCTTTATCATAAGATATTCAAAAAAAATGAAAAAAATTCAAAAAAACACTTGCAATTTATAAAAAGTGGTGGTATAGTATTACTTGTCGCTGAGGAAAACACAACACAGCGAACAAGATATGCGGGTGTAGTTCAATGGTAGAACTCCAGCCTTCCAAGCTGATCACGTGGGTTCGATTCCCATCACCCGCTCTTTTATTAGGAAGAATGTTATGCATTCTTCTTTTTTTGTTGTAATTTTTTATTGTATCGTTTTTTTCAACCATAGTCAATCGAATTATGTTATGATACAATGATAAAAGAACAAAAATCTGAAACACCATACCATAAAGGAGATACAAAAATGGATTACAACAAACTGGCATTAGAAATGCACGAACAAAACAAAGGTAAGATCGCAGTACGTTCTAAAGTAACAGTAAAGACAAGAGATGACTTAAGTACAGCTTATACACCAGGAGTCGCAGAACCTTGTCGTAAGATCCGTGATAATAAAGAAGAAGTATATCGTTATACAGCAAAAGGTAATTTAGTAGCTGTCGTATCTGACGGAACAGCTGTATTAGGACTTGGAGATATCGGCCCAGAAGCAGCAATGCCTGTTATGGAAGGAAAAGCCCTTTTATTTAAAGAATTTGCAGATATTGATGCATTCCCAATCTGTCTTGATACAAAAGATACAGAAGAGATCATCAAAACAGTCAAGAATATCGCACCATGTTTCGGTGGTATCAATTTAGAAGATATTTCCGCACCAAGATGTTTTGAGATTGAAAAACGTTTAAAAGAAGAATTAGATATTCCAGTATTCCATGATGATCAGCATGGAACAGCCATCGTTGTAGCAGCAGGATTATTAAATGCCTTAAAATTTGTCGGAAAGAAAATGGAAGATGCAAACATTGTGATCAATGGAGCAGGATCTGCTGGAATCTCTATCTGTAAACTATTATTACAGTTTGGCGCAGGAAATGTTGTCTTAGTTGACCAGAAAGGTGCATTATGTCCAGGAGAAGACTGGATGAATCCAGCACAGAAAGATATGGCAGAGATCACAAACAAAGAGAAACAGACTGGAACATTAACAGAGATCATCAAAGATAAAGACGTATTTATCGGAGTTTCTGCACCAAATATCGTGACAGCCGAAATGGTATCTACTATGGCAGACGATGCGATCATTTTTGCCATGGCAAATCCAACACCAGAGATCATGCCAGATGAAGCGAAGAAAGGTGGAGCAAGAGTTATCGCAACAGGAAGATCCGATTTCCCTAATCAGATCAATAACGTATTAGTATTCCCAGGAATCTTCAGAGGAGCTCTGGATGCAAGAGCTGGACAGATCACAGAAGAGATGAAGATGGCAGCAGCAAGAGCGATCGCAAGTATCATCAGTGATGATGAGTTAAATGAAGAGTATATCATTCCAGGTGCATTTGATGAAAGAGTCTGCAAAGCAGTAGCCAAAGCTGTTGCAGAAGAAAGCCAGAAATAAATGATAGAATTAAATTAAGTACAAGAGCACTTCTGTTCAAGAAGTATGTTTTATGATATACTATATTGAGTCGTGAGAAAATTTTAGGAGATTTTAGGAGAATTCATTCAATGAAAACAAGCGGAATATTATTGCCAATTTTTAGTTTACCATCAGATTACGGAATTGGATGCTTTTCAAAGGAAGCATACAAATTTGTAGATTTTTTAGAAGAAGCAGGCCAGAAGTACTGGCAGATCCTTCCATTAGGAACGATCGGTGCGGGAAATTCTCCTTATCTTTCGTTTTCAAGTTTTGCAGGAAGTGCATATTATATCGACTTAGAACAGTTACTGGAAGAAGGACTTCTTAAGAAAAAAGAACTCGAATCAATTAAGGAAGAAAACAAGGGCAAAGTTGACTATGAGAAAATCAGAGAAGATCACAGAAAGCTTTTAAGAAAAGCTTATTTCAGATTTCATCCAGATGAAGATTATAAGAAATTTATCAAAGACAATGAATACTGGATCGGGGAATATGCAGAATATATGAGCGAGAAGAAAAGTAAATTCCCAGAAAGTTATTTCTGCTTCTGCCAGTATTATTTCCATAAACAGTGGCTTGCGCTGAAGAAATATGCGAATGACAAAGGAATTCAGATCGTAGGAGATCTTCCATTTTATGTAGCCTTAGATGGAACAGCATTTACATACCACAAAGAATTATTTAAAGTCGATGAAGAAGGAAAGGCAACGGTTGTAGGTGGATGTCCTCCAGATGCATTTGCAGAAGATGGACAGGTATGGTCCAATCCTGTATATGACTGGGAATATCATAAGAAAACAGATTACGAATGGTGGATGAAACGTTTACGTCATAATTTTATGTTATATGATATTTTAAGATTAGACCATTTCAGAGGATTCGATGAATACTTTGAGATTCCAGCAGAAGACGAGACAGCTGTTAATGGAGAATGGGTCAAAGGTCCGGGAATGGATTTCTTTGAAGCAATGAAGAAAGAACTTGGTGAGAAGAAAGTTATCGCAGAGAACTTAGGATTCTTAACAGACAGCGTGCATAAACTTCTAGATGATACAGGATTCCCAGGAATGAATGTTCTGGAATTTGCATTTGGAGCATATGATGACAGCATCTATCTTCCACATAAATACAAAGAAAATAGTGTTGTATACACAGGAACACATGACAATGATACGGTTGTTGGATGGTACGAAACATTATCAGAAGATGATAAGAAATTCTTAGAGCATTATTTAAAATACAGTACGATCGAGAGAACAGGAACTGTACATTTAGACTTGATTTCTCTTGCATTAGAGAGTCGAAGCGATATGGTGATCATCCCACTTCAGGATTATCTTGGATTAGGAAATGAAGCAAGGATCAACACACCATCTACGGTAGGTGGTAACTGGGAGTGGAGAGTGAAAGAAGAGCAGTTAACAGATGAGTTAAAAGAACTGATCAGAACACTGACAATAAAATATCGTACAGTTGCAGAAGAGAATGCGAAGAAAGCAGCCGAAGAAGCACAGCAATAGAAGAAATTGATAGAAGAAAAAGGATGAAAGAATTTGGGAAATCTTTCATCCTTTTTTGCATAGAAATAAAGAAATATGCGTATAAAATAATTGATATTAGATTGTATGGAATATGATGTACCATATAAAGCAATAAAATTAGCTTGACGACACAAAATCATAGTGCTACAATTTAGTACATAAAAGCATTGAAGCTTTAAAGTTCAGAAGTTTAAAGCCAAGGAATGCAATCGGGAACGATATTAAGGAGGAGAAAAATATGAGATTAAAGAAAGTCATGGCAACAGGATTAGTTGCTGCATTAGCATTATCCACAATGGTTGGTTGCTCAAGCAAGAAAGACAGTTCAGACCAGAAGAAGATCGGAGTCGTTCAGTTAGTAGAACATGATGCTTTAGATGCATCTTACAAAGGGTTTAAGGATGGTCTTGAGAAAGCTGGATATAAAGACGGAGACAAGATCAAGATTGAATATAAGAACGCACAGAATGAACAGTCAAATTGCCAGACAATTGCCAAACAATTTGTTACAGATAAGTGCGATCTTGTATTAGCGATCGCAACACCAGCAGCACAGGCAATGGCCAATGAATCAAAAGATATTCCGATTTTAGTAACAGCTGTTACAGATCCAGCCGATGCCAAACTGGTGAAATCAAATAAAAAACCAGGAACAAACGTATCTGGAACATCAGATTTAACACCAGTAGCAAAACAGATGAATCTATTAAAAGAATTAATTCCAAATGCAAAGAAAGTTGCAATGTTATATTGTTCTGCAGAAGCAAACTCCAAATTCCAGGTAGGACTTGCGAAGAAAGAAGCAAAGAAATTAGGATTAACAACAGTCGATGCAACGGTATCAGAATCCAGTGAGATCCGTCAGGTTGTAGAATCCTTAAAAGGTAAAGTTGATGCAATCTATTCACCAACAGACAACATGATCGCAGCAGGAATCAATACAGTATCCATGGTAGCAAATGAAGCTAAGATTCCATTTATCGTAGCTGAAGAAGGAATGTGTACAGGTGGAGGACTTGCAACATACGGAGTTAACTACTACAAGTTAGGACAGCAGACAGCAAAGCAGGCAGTAAAGATCTTAGAAGGAAAAGCTGAACCAAAAGATATGCCAATTGAATATCAGGAAAATGCGGATCTGATCATCAATAAAGACACAGTAAAGACATTAGGAATTAAGATTCCAGAGAAGTTAAAAAAAGAAGCTAAGATGGTAACAACACAGAAAAAGACAGATAAAGAATAATAAATAAGATTTTCTTGCATATAAGATTACAAGAAGATCAGGAAGTGTCTTCCAATTTGCGGGAGGCACTTCTGTGCATTTAGAAAAGAGGTAGAAAATGGCATTAATTACAAATCTTTATAGTGCATTAGCCCAAGGAACATTATGGGGAATCATGGCACTGGGAGTTTATATTACATTTAGGATCTTAGATATCGCAGACTTATCCTGCGATGGAACATTTGCACTCGGTGGATGTATCAGTGCAATCCTTATTACAAGGGGAGTCAATCCATTTGTAACATTATTATTTGCACTTGTAGGAGGAATGTTAGCAGGACTTGTTACAGGCTGGCTGCACACGAAACTTATGATCCCTGCGATCTTAGCAGGTATTTTAACAATGATCGCATTATGGTCCGTTAATATCAGAGTTATGGGAGGACCAAATGTTTCATTACTTGGAGAAGACACTGCATTTACAAAGGTAATGGATCTGTTAGGAGTAGATCAGACATTGGCAACATTGGTAGTTGGAGTCATTATTGGAGCCATTGTGATCGCAGCTCTGTACTGGTTTTTTGGAACAGAGATCGGATGTGCACTTAGGGCAACAGGAAACAATGAATTTATGGTACGTGCTTTAGGGGGAAATACGGATACATCCAAAGTTTTAGGACTGGTGATTTCTAATGGACTGATCTCAGTATCTGGAGCTTTAGTAGCCCAGAACCAAGGATACGGAGATATCAAAATGGGAACAGGATCTATTGTAATTGGTCTTGCATCCATTGTAATCGGAGAAGTTATCTTTGGAAAACGTTTTAACTTTGCTTATATCCTTGCATCACTGATCGGAGGAGCAATGGTATATCGTATGATCATCTCACTTGTTTTACATTTCGGATTAAGTACCGATGATATGAAATTATTCACAGCGATCATCGTAGCATTAGCACTCGGTATTCCTGCTCTCAAATCAAAATATTCACACCGCAGGACACCAGCATAGAAAGAGGGACAAAGTTATGTTAGAAATTAAAAATGTACATAAAACATTTAATAAAGGAACGATAAATGAGAAAAAAGCATTAAATGGAGTCAATCTTCACTTAGATCCTGGGGACTTCGTAACGATCATCGGAGGAAATGGGGCCGGAAAATCTACAACTCTCAACATGGTAGCAGGAGTCTATCCGATCGATCAAGGAACGATCATTCTAGATGGCAAGGATATCTCAGATCTTCCAGAATACAAACGTGCCTACATGTTAGGAAGAGTATTCCAGGACCCAATGATGGGAACGGCAGCAGGTATGCAGATTGAAGAAAACATGGCAATGGCAAACCGTAGAGGAAAGAAAAGAGGCCTAAGCTGGGGAATCACAAAAAAAGAAAAAGAAATGTTTAAAGAAAAATTACAAATGCTCGACTTAGGACTAGAAGATCGAATGACATCCAAAGTAGGACTATTATCCGGAGGTCAGAGACAAGCATTGACACTGCTTATGGCAACACTTAAGAAACCAAGCCTGCTATTATTAGACGAACATACAGCAGCCCTTGATCCAAAGACTGCGAAGAAAGTACTAGACATTACAGAGAAGATCGTAGCCAGAGATAATCTTACAACAATGATGGTAACACATAATATGAAAGATGCGATCAATATCGGAAACCGCCTGATCATGATGAGTGATGGAAAGATCATTTATGATGTGAAAGGAGAAGAAAAGAAGAAACTTAAAGTAGCAGATCTACTGCAGAAATTCGAAGAAGCAAGCGGTGGAGAATTTGCAAATGATAGGATGTTGCTGTCATAAATTCTGATTTGGACGGTAGGCATTCGTATATGTGTCAGAAATAAGATAAGAACAAATATTTATAAGAAAACCAGTGGCAACACGCAGATTTTAAGAGCGTTTTTTACAAATCGCTGATTCGCGCCTGTTCCTTTGATAACTCACTGGCTGCGAGCCAAAATGCCCGCAGCTACGTTCAGACAATCAACCACAGGGCGCTGCGAATTTGTAAAAAACGCACTTAAAATCTGCTGATTGTTGCCACTGGTTTTCTTATAAATATTTGTTCTTATCTTATTCCTGCCACATAAAACTGAAGGCTATTCCAACCACTACAGAGTGTGTATGTTATACGGTATTGGTTGATAATCTTTTATTCCTTAACAGAAGATGAAAGAGTTTTTACAGCACCGATTTATCGAGATGTTTGAAAAATCTTAAATTGTAATCAGTGCCGTATTCAAGTATAAATAAAATTAAAATGTAAAAAAAATTTACATAATTATAAAATAAAAGTTGTAAAATGTAAAATATATTGACATCAGTAAAATAAAGTGATATTTTAAATACATAAGAAAGGTGGTGTTGAGATTGATTGACTTTTATTATCAATTAAGACAGAGGATGGTAGAGACGATGCAAGTTTCGCTGAAACAGATAAGACAAGTTCTTGGATTTGGAGTGCAGGAATTTGGTGATTTAATTGGATTAACAAGACAAACGATTAATAATTTGGAGACTCAGAAGAATAAGATGAGTTCGATTCAATATATTGCAATATGTGCTGTAATTGATAATTGTTTGAAGGATAAACCAGAATTATTACCGATACTTTCTACTATATTATGTTCTAACGAAGATGAAAATCATGGAAATATATTTGAGACGATAGAGAATGGATCGCTTTTGAAAAAATGGTTTCTATGTTTTCCAGATGAATCAAAGATTTTAAGATTTGGAGTAGATGACACAGGAATCATTGATCAAACAGATTTTAATAATATTGCAGAAAATTATCGAGTATTTTTGGATCAGACAGCTTTGTATGAAAATGGTTTTTCAGAAGCAATACAACCATTGTCAGGATTGTTAAAGAATAATGGAAATAAAATTATTATTCCTTTAAGATCAGTAGAAGCAATACAGAATCAGATGATCAGTACGAATAGAGAAGAAATTACAATGGCACAAAGAGCTATGAAGATTTTAATGGATATGCAAATGCAGGATCTGGTGGAGATTCGAGGGGAAAAGAGTGATTCTAATGTGATCAGTACATTTGTTTCAGTATTTGCAAAGTTTAAATGTGTGAACAGATTAGCATTGATCACTTGCGATAGAAAATTAGCAAAACAGATAGAAGCGTTAAATAACGATGAGATGGGAGGATTTCATATTTTAGTATTAAAATATGAAAATGGCAAAGGATTTAGAAAGTGGCAAGAGGAAGATTTTCAAGACAAAGAATCTATAGAAAAAATATATATAAATAGTGAGAATATACAAGAACAAAACAAAGATGATGAATTAAAAGGTTGGGGAGTTATAAGTTAGGAGGAAAGCATATGGAAGGTGACAGTAAGCATAAGAAAGATGAATATGCCAGGAATGTATTAGAAAATTATGCAAAAAACTATAAAATTTTTTTGGATACTTGTAGTATATTAGAGCCTGCAATAGATAAATTCTGGATGGATATCATACCATTTCTTCATAGATATCAGAATAAAATTATTATTCCTTTAAGGACGATAGAAGAATTGCAGAAACATGAAAGAAATATAGAAAATATCAATTTGGCAAATAAAGCTAAAAATAGTTTAAAGGTTTTACAGCAATTGCTCACAGCAGGATATGTTGAGATCAGGGGAGAAAAAAGTGACAATTTTGCAGATAATGTCTTTCAGGTAGTCTTTACAAAATTTAGAATGACAAATAGATTGTTGCTGATCACACAAGATAATAATTTAGCAAAAGATATTTTGGCATTGAACAATAATCGATCTGTGAAAGCAAAACAGGTTCGTGCAAAAAGAATTGATAGATATGGTTATTTGAGTGATTATGCTTGGAATTCTAGTTCAATAAAACAAAAAAATAGTAGACAAGATGATACAAGAGATACAGAAAATAAAATAGTTTTAGAAAAACAGATGTTTAGAGTGTGTAATAAAGTAACTGATATAGTTGATTCAGAATTACCAGTAAGTCATATTCCTGATGAAGGAGAAATGGTGTATGCATCTAATGGAATGGTAAAATTAGGTTCTAAAGTAGCAGAAGGAGGAGAAGGAAAAATTTATACAACGAATACTCCTTATGTTGCAAAAATCTATAAAAGAAAGAATAATACAAAAAGAAAATATGCAAAAATCAAATTGATGCTGAGTAAGAAAATACAGTGTGAAGGTATCTGTTATCCTGTTTCAGAATTATATAATGTCAATAAAGAGTTTATAGGATATTTAATGCCAAAAGCAAAAGGAAAAGAACTTCAGAAAAGTATTTTTATAAAACAATTGTTTTTATCGAATTTTCCAAATTGGAAGAAAAGAGATACTGTAGAATTGTGTATTACAATTTTGGAAAAGATCAAATATCTTCATGATAGAAATATTATTATGGGAGATATAAATCCAGCAAATATTTTGGTAGTATCTCAAAAAGAAGTTTATTTTGTAGATACTGATAGTTATCAAATAGAAGATTTTCCATGTCCAGTTGGTATGACGAATTATACGGCACCAGAAATTCAAGGAAATAATTTTAGCAAATTTTTACGAACAAAAGGGAATGAAAACTTTGCGGTAGCTACATTACTTTTTATGATCATGTTGCCAGGTAAACCACCATATTCACAGCAGGGAGGCGGATATCCGGGGGATAATATTAAGAATATGGATTTTTCTTATCCATTTGGAGAGAACTCTAACAAAAAAACGCCAGATGGACCATGGCGGTATATTTGGAGTCATTTAATATATGATCTGAAGAAAAAATTTTATAATACATTTCGACAAGACGGAGAAAATTCTAAAGAAAATGATAGATTTGAAGTAGATGAATGGCTTTCTTGTTTTAGAAATTATTTAAGGTTACTCGATGATGGAATATTAAGACAACAAGATCCGATGTCTGAGGAGCTGTTTCCAACAAGGCATAAAAGAAGTTCTAAAATTGAGTATGTTCGATGTCGATTATGTGGACAGGAAAAACCAGAAGATGTATGTGTAGATGGAATTTGTAGAGAGTGTTTAAATAAAGAAGAAATTTACAGATGTAAGAAATGTGGCAAGAAAATAATATATACAAATTATCAGAAATATATTAAGAATGTAAAACCATATGAATTCTGCCCAGAATGTTATAATTATGGAAATCAGGTAAAAGTAAAAAGATATTGTATAGATTGTGGTAAATTGATTGAAATAACGAATAATGAATATGATTTTTATAAGAGAAAAGGATTTGATTTACCAAAACGATGTCCATCATGCAGGGAAAACAAAAAAAATAATTATAATAATCGGGATAATAGAAATAACGGAACATTTTGTTTTATTTCTACTGTATTATGTGAGTATTTTGGAAAATCAGATGATTGCATAGAACTTAATATTTTACGAGAATATAGGGACGAGTGGCTTAGGAAACAATCAGGAGGTGTAGAATTGATAACCAAGTATTATAATACTGCCCCATTAATGGTTAGTAAATTAAAAGCATCTGATCGATATGAGGAACATTGTCAATATATGTGGCAGAATTATCTACAGCCATGTCTTAAGTTTATAGAACAAAAACGATTTGAAACATGTAAAGATAAATACATAGAGATGTATGAATACTTAGAATCAATATTATCTTAGAGGAGGAATACAAGATGAAAGATAATTATTTAATCAGATTAGAAGACTTAGTCAACAATCCAACTCCGAGAGTTCCAATTTGTTTATGCTTGGATACTAGTGGATCAATGGCAGCAGTAGAAGGAGCGTGTGAGACGACAGGAGAAACAATATATCAAGATGGACGTACATGGAATGTTGCAACAGGTGGAATTAGACGAGTGGATGAATTGCAAAAAGGCGTGGAAAAATTTTATGAAGCAATTCGGGAAGATGAAGTGGCTGTTTATTCAGCTGAAATTTGTATTGTTACATTTGACAGTAAGGCAACTTGTGTGATGGATTTCGCAAACCTTGATAGACAGGAAAAAATTCCGCAATTACGACCAACTGGAGATACAGCGATGGGAGAAGGAGTAACACTTGCTCTTGATCTATTAAAAAAAAGAAAACAAGAATATAAAGATAAAGGTGTAGATTATTATCAGCCATGGCTTGTTTTGATGACAGATGGAGTACCGAATGGAAATCCAGAACAGTTAAATAGAGCAATTAACAGAACAAGGAAAATGGTCGATGAAAGAAAATTGACAGTCTTTCCAATTGGAATAGGAAATGAAAGTGATATGTCAGTGTTGGATAAATTTTCACCAGGTCGTAAAGCTCTAAAATTACAAGGAATGAAATTTCAGGAGTTTTTTGCATGGCTTAGTAAAAGTGTATCAAAAACTTCCCAGTCTATGCCAGGTGAAAGTATCAAACTTGATGTTGAAGGAATCAAAGGATGGGCAGAATTATAAGATGATATAATTTACTGTCCGGAGGTAGATAAATGTGGAATATAATACAGTGTGCTGTCAAAGGACGCAGTCATGAAAAAGTCAATATGCCATGTCAGGACAAAACGTATGCACTATTTGAAAATGATGTTCAGACAATAGCATTAGCAGATGGAGCAGGATCAGCAAAATTATCTCATTTTGGAGCTGAAACTGTCACTAGATGTATTTGTGAAGAAATGGTACAAAAGTTTGATGATTATTTTAACAATGAGGATGGCATGACTGTTAAGCAACAAATGATAGAAGTGATAGAAAAGCGACTTGAGCAAACTGCAAAACAACAAGAATGCGACATGATAGATCTTGCATCAACATTATTATTTGTTGCAATTAAAGATAATAAATTTATTATGGCACATATTGGGGACGGCATCATTGGATACCTGAAACAAGATGAGTTAAAAATTGCAACACATCCGATGAATGGGGAATTTATTAATACAACAGTATTTACGACGTCAATGGATGTAGTGAGGGAAACACGATTGATTAAAGGAGGTGTTGAAGAAATAAAAGGATTTGTGTTGATGTCAGATGGAACAGAAAGCAGTTTGTATAACAAGAAAGATGATAAATTTGCTGATGTGGTGAAAAAGATTATGAAGATGTCAATGAAATCGGAAATTAAAATTGTAGAGAAACAGTTAAAACAAAGTTTTGAGAATGTAGTTAGTAAAGCAACGGTTGATGATTGCAGTATGATAATGATAGTTAGGAGAAGATGACTTATGAAGAAAAAAATATTACAGATATTAGGAATTACATTATGTATGGCATTAATATTTCCAGTACATGTTCAAGCGGCAAATAAAAAGAGTTCAGAAGCAAAAGTATGTTATACAAAGTTTATAAAAAAGAAAAAAGCAGCTTATGATGCGGAATACGGTGAGTATGGAGCATGGGAAGGAAATTATAAAATTGTTGATATTAATGGTGATAAGATCCCAGAATTACTTGTAGTAGGATTAAATGGAAAGTCTTATATTTACACATATAAGACACAGAAAAACAAAATGAAAAAATTGAAAAGTCAAGAATTGCTTCAAATGGACTCATTAAGACCACGCCTTTATTATTCAGCCCAAAAGCATAAAGTTGTATTAATGAGTGCAAATCCATCATCTATGACATTTGTGACATACAAATATAAAGGAAAGAAAATAAAAAAAGAATCAACACTGGTGAATGTGTTTGGGAAAAATTATCGCAGAGGGTACGTATATAATGGGAAATATATTTCTTCAAAATTAGGGAAAAAGAAAGTAAATAAAATATTGAAGTATAATAAATTACAGTAGTGAAAGAGAAGATGTTTATGAACACACAAAAATTTGAAGTTTTAGATTATACGGCGTTGGTCAAGTTGTCATTTCGATCTAAATATTGGAGAGTTGATCATAAAGCGAGGACGGATCAATGGAGTAAGGAAACACAGTGGTTATTTTGGGGAATATTTATATTTTGCGTATGGCTATGTACTTTATCGTTAAAATGTGCAGTTTTGTTATTATTTTTCTTTGATCCACATTATTTTTATTATGCAATATCATATAAAAAAAGCAGTTGGTATAGAAATACTGGAATACGACCATCAGAAGTAACAAGAAATGTGGGAATCTATGGTGAATATATTGCTACAATGTGTGCAGAAGAAAATTTAAAAAAACACAAAATGAATGGTAGAATTTTTAACAGTGTGATGATTCCCAAAAAAGATGGAGATTTTAATGAAGCAGATATTGTTGTGGTTGGAAATTTTGGAATTCAGGTAATTGAAGCAAAAGCAAGAATGGGAACATTTGCAGGTAGTCCGGTAGGGGAAAAATGGACGCAGTACATAGGAAGACAAGTATATGAAACACAGAATCCTCTATATCAAAATTTAAATCATTGCAATTATTTAAGTGAGTATTTATATGAAAAAATTCCATATTTAAGATCTATAGATTTTATTAATAAAATGTATAATATCTGTTTATATGGTTTGCATGGTGTGAAATTATCTATGGATAAGTCGAAATTACCTAACATGGGTTATTTAGTGGATATGGCAAGTCCAGGATACAGGGATTACTATTTTTCAGAAAATCTTCTAAGTGATAAAGAAGTTTCCTTGATATGCGATGCAATTTCCCGTATATCATATTACTCCAGGGAAGAATATAAAAGAAAAATGGAGGAAAGAAAAGTACGACAGGAAAGGAAAGAATTTCAACATAGATATTTCTATTATATTGCAGTTATAACAACAGCAGGTGGAAATAAAAAAACAGTACTTTGCAGAGATAACAAGTATTATAAAACATATTATGATCAGGAAGATGGTTGGTTTAAGGCGCATCCTAATTATAGAATCGATAAGGTAGTACAAACATTTGATAGCTTGGAAGAAGCATTACAAATTTATAAATCATAACATACGAGGAGGAATGATAACTTATGAAAAAAATGAAATATATTTTACTGATTACAATGTTAAGTGCCGGCTTCTGTTTTACGGCAAAAGCTCAGGAGAAAGGAATTTATGCTTCACAAAAAGCTGTAAAGGTAAAGAAGCATTACAAAATAGGAAAAGACAGAGCCAGCCATCTTGTTATAAGTGGTTACAATAAAAAAAATAAAAAGATTTGGTCACATAAGGCGAAGGCAAAAGAGGAATATCAAGTATATTTAGCGACTTATAAAAAGAGAAAAAATAAAGTTTATTTATTTGATGGCAAGAATCTAAAAATTTATCGGTTATCCAACGGAAAGAAATTAAAACAGTTTAAAATTCCAATAGCTGCTGGACATAATATTGCATTTGATTCAAAAGATAATTTATATTTATCAGGATATTTTAATGATGATGTATATAAAATTGATGCCAAAGGAAAAATAATATGGAAGTCAAGTGCCAAAGAATTTGGCCTTGCGGATGCTTATGGTTTAAAGTATAAAAAAGGAGTCGTAACACAATATTATGAAGTTAGTCCTACAAGTGACGGGTTAGATATTGATAAAAATTATTATGCATGTTTTAATGCAGCAGATGGAACGATTGTAGATTATCGTCAATAGAGGTAAAGTAGCAGAAAACAGAGAGTATGAAAAAAAGATATGCTCTCTGTTTTTTTAGAATTATATTAAAATGTTTCCGTTAGAGTCAGCTTTTTTAGTTAAAGCAATAATAAAATCTATAATAGAAATAGCCCAAGGGATACCTGTCCAAAAAAGTGCAAGATATAATAAACCAATTTCTTTTTTTCTACAATAAAATTTATGCAGACCCAAACCGCCAAAGAATATTGCGAGAATACAATACATGAATTTATTGACCACTTTTTTACCGTTAAATTCTGGCTCATCTGTATACATATTTCCATTAGAATCAATATTAATTCCATCATCATGTTCATTCATATTGGATGTTTCAGATTCTTGATCCATTTTAGTTACGATTGTTTCATCATCATTTTTAAAGATTTCAATAGAATCTCCTACATTAGGGACAAAAGTAAAATTTGATCGATGTATCTCAATAATAGAATTATCAGATATTATTCTAATAATAATCAAATCATTTTCAATTCGGATGATTTTACCTGACTTCATTTTTATTCCTCCCAGATATATTATATTATTTAATAATTTTCTCTTGTATTATTATATAAAAATATTAGAAAAAAACAATAATGTTTGATAGGGAAATTCAGAATTTTATACTTGATATTTAATGGTACGGGTGTTATAGTTAACATCTGGATGGTATTCTCGAAAGAAATCATACCGGCAAATCAGCATAACATAGAACATCACCCGCAGGAAAGCAGGTGATACATGTATGAAAGTAGGATTTATCGGAGCGGGGAAAGTAGGCTGCTCTCTTTATGATTACTTTGTACACAACAATATACCCGTCACAGGGTGTTACACCCGTACACAAGCAAAGGTAAGTGGAACGGAAAAACAGACTCAGAAGATATTTACAACCTCAATTGATAAAATATTAACAAAGAGTGATGTTCTATTTTTAACAGTACCAGACGATGCAATAGCCGCAGTCTGGGAACTAGTCAAAACTTATCCGATACAAGGAAAGTTTATTTGTCATTGCAGCGGATCATTAGGATCAGCTGTTCTTTCTGGAATTGAAGAAACCGGAGCGTACGGTTACTCTATTCATCCAATGTTTCCATTTAAAAGTAAAAAAACTGCATACGAAGATTTATCACAGGCTCTATTCAGTGTGGAAGGAAATGAAGAACACATAGAAGAGATCATGGATCTGTTATCTGCGTGTCCAAATCACATCGTGAGATTAAAAAGCGAAGATAAACCAAAATATCATGCAGCAGCTGTGTTTGCATCGAATCTTGCGGTCGGACTGATCAATCAGGCCAAAAGACTGCTTATGGAGTGTGGATTTGATGAAGATGCAGCACTGAAAGCATTGAAACCGCTGACAGTTACGAACATGAACAATATATTTGATGTTGGAACATGTGATGCACTGACAGGCCCAGTGGAACGCCATGATATCAAAACAGTGCAGAAACATCTGAATGCCTTGGATCAGGAGACAAAGGAAACTTATAGTGCCCTGACAAAAGAGATCATAAAACTTGCGCAGATGCGACATCCTGATATTTCTTATGCAGACATGAAACATGTATTGGAGGAAGAAAAATGAAAACAACAGTAAGCACAGTACAGAAGATGAAGGATAATGGAGAAAAGATCACAATGCTGACAGCATATGATTATTCCACTGCAAAATTATTTGACGAAGCTGGAATTGACACGATGTTGGTTGGAGATTCTCTTGGAATGGTTATGCTTGGATACGATTCAACGATTCCTGTAACTGTTGATGATATGATCCATCATGGAGCAGCCGTTGTAAGAGGGGCAAAAAACGCTATGATCGTTGTCGATATGCCATTTTTATCTTATCACACATCTGTATATGATGCGGTAGCAAATGCTGGACGAATCATGAAAGAAACAGGTTGTACAGCAGTAAAATTAGAAGGTGGAAAAAATGTATGTCCACAGATCGAAGCAATCGTGAATGCACAGATTCCAGTATGTGCCCACATTGGACTGACACCACAGTCATCTAATATGTTTGGTGGATTCAGAGTGCAGGGAAAAAGCGAGGAGGCAGCAAAAGAACTGATCGAAGCAGCACAGGCAGTTGAGAAAGCGGGAGCATTTATGCTCGTTTTAGAAGGAATTCCTGAGAAATTAGCAGCGATCATCACAAAGAAAGTACATATTCCAACGATCGGAATCGGAGCAAGTGCTGAATGTGATGGACAGGTATTAGTTTATCAGGACATGTTAGCAATGTATGGAAACTTCGTACCAAAATTTGTAAAACAGTTTGCACAAGTTGGAGAAGTGATGCAGGGAGCAGTCAAAGATTATATCAATGCAGTCAAAGAAGGAACTTTCCCTGGACCAGAAAATACATATGCGATCAGTGATGATGTCATTGAAAAATTATATTAAGATCAAAAATAGACAATAAAAAGGACATAATTTATATAAATAGATTCCCACGTATAATGGGAAGAAGGAGTTTTAGTAATGAAAATCGTAGGAACAGTCAAAGAAGTCAGAGAACAGGTAAAAGAGTGGAAGAAACAAGGACTAAGCGTAGGTTTCGTGCCAACGATGGGATATCTTCATGAAGGACACAAAAGTCTGATGGATGCAGCAAGAAAAGGTAACGATAAAGTCGTTGTAAGTATTTTCGTAAATCCAATGCAGTTTGGACCAACAGAGGACCTTGCAACATATCCAAGAGATTTAGACCATGATGCAGCATTATGTGAAAGTGCAGGAGTAGACCTGATCTTCCATCCAGAAGCAGAAGAAATGTATGAAAAAGATTTCTGTTCTTTTGTGGACATGACAGGACTTACAGAAGGACTTTGTGGAAAAACTCGTCCAATTCATTTCAGAGGCGTATGTACGGTCGTAAATAAATTATTTAATATCGTAACACCAGACCACGCATATTTTGGACAGAAAGACGGACAGCAGTTAGCAGTGATCAAACGTATGGTACGTGACTTAAATATGGATATCGAGATCGTTGGATGTCCGATCGTTCGTGAAGAAGACGGACTTGCAAAGAGTTCAAGAAATACATATCTTTCTCCTGAAGAAAGAAAAGCAGCACTGATCCTTTCTAAGACGGTAGCATTAGGAAAAGAACTTGCCAAGACAGAAAAAGATGCAAACAAAGTCGTAGAAGCAATGAAGAAAAACATTGAGACAGAACCACTTGCCAAGATTGATTATGTAGAAGCAGTTGATGCTTTATCTATGGCACCAGTTGAGAAACTGGAAGGAACATGTATGTTAGCTATGGCAGTTTACATTGGAAAGACAAGACTCATTGACAATACACTGATTAACGAATAGACTTAAGGAGAAAGAAAAATGAACATCAGCATGTTAAAAGGAAAAATTCATAGAGCAACCGTAAAACAGGCAGAATTAGATTATGTAGGAAGTATCACAGTCGATCCTGTATTATTAGAAGCAGCAGGAATCTTAGAATATGAACACGTACATATCGTAGATGTGAACAACGGAAGCCGTTTCGAGACATATACAATTCCAGGAGAGCCAGGAAGTGGGATGATCTGCTTAAACGGACCTGCAGCACGTTGCGTGGCAACAGGAGATAAGATCATCATTATCGCATATGCAGATATGACACCAGAAGAAGCAAAAACATTTGAACCAAAAGTTGTATTTGTAGATGATGAGAATCAGATTTCCCGTTGCACAAACTATGAAAGACATGGACGTTTAGAAGATATGTAGGAGAAAGATCATGTTAAAAGGAAAAACGATAGTATTGGGTGTGACAGGAAGTATTGCAGCTTATAAGATGGCAAATGTAGCGAGTATGTTAGTGAAACGTGGATGCGAAGTTCACGTAGTCATGACGAAGAATGCAACAAATTTCATCAACCCGATCGCATTTGAAAGTTTGACCAATACAAAATGTCTTGTAGAAACATTTGACCGTAATTTTCAGTTTCATGTAGCACATGTATCACTGACAGACAAAGCAGATGCGATGCTGATCGCACCAGCTTCAGCGAATATCATTGGTAAGATCGCAAATGGAATCGCAGATGATATGTTATCAACAACCGTAATGGCATGTAACAAACCAGTGATCATCTCACCAGCGATGAATACAAAGATGTATAATAATCCGATCTTGCAGGATAATCTTGATAAACTAAGAAGATTTGGATATGAGATCGTAGAACCTGCGAATGGACATCTGGCATGTGGAACAAGTGGTGCAGGAAAGATGCCTTCAGAAGAAGTGCTGGTTGCACATCTTGAGAGAGTGATTGCCAAAGAAAAAGACTTAAAAGGCAAGAAAGTTCTTGTGACAGCAGGGCCAACGATCGAAGCAATCGATCCAGTACGTTATATTTCCAATCATTCCTCAGGAAAGATGGGATATGCGATCGCTAAGATGGCGATGCTTCGTGGAGCGGATGTTACGTTAGTCACAGGAAAGACAGCGATCGAACCCCCGATGTTTGTAGATGTTGTTCCGATCGTGAGTGCACAGGATATGTACGATGCAGTGATAAGCAGAAGCGATGAACAAGATATCATCATCAAATCTGCAGCTGTTGCAGATTATACACCAGCGAATGTCAGCGATCAGAAAGTCAAGAAAAAAGACGGAGATATGGCGATTGAACTGGTAAGGACAAAAGATATTTTAAAGACACTTGGAGAGAATAAAAAAGAAGGTCAGTTCTTATGTGGTTTTTCCATGGAAACACAGAACATGTTAGAAAACTCCAGAGCTAAACTAGAGAAGAAAAAGATCGACATGATCGCAGCCAATAACTTAAAGGAACAGGGAGCTGGATTCAACACAGATACAAACGTGATCACACTGATCACAAAGGATGAAGAAAAGCAGCTTCCAAAGATGACAAAAGAAGAAGTTGCAGATGCACTTCTTGATTTTATCGTTTCTAAAAATTAAATAAAATAATCGATCAAATTCTGGTTTCTTCGTATGACTATGGTATAATAATAGATATTAATACCAAAGGAGAGTTAATGGGATGAAAGCAGTAAATAAAGTTCGGTTGATCTATTTACCAGCGATCGTGCTACCAATCTTTGTGATGATAGTATCGATCGCTGGTTTGAGTATAGGGTATTCAAGAATCAACAAGGCAGACCTCTCAGCAGGGTCTTTTGAACGATTTGTGAATCCATTAAAGACGATGAATACCGAGACACAGGAAATTTTCTTTGAATTAGAAGATCACGTAAGGAAAGATCCACAAATCTTTGACAATGAACAGTATTTAAATGATCTCAATGAACGTTTAAAAGCGAAGGATTCCTATCTGATCGTCCGTAAAAATGGTCAGATCCAATATATAGGGAAGAAAAAAGTATCTGATAAATTAATTCATAAACTTCCATCCTATGGGAATAAAGACAGTGATGCAGACCGTGGCTTTTTTGTCAGCAGACCAGGAAACTATCTTGTAAAACAGCAGGACTTTAAATACAATGATGGCGGACAAGGATCTGTTTTTATCATGACAGATCTTGGAACAGTACTTCCACATTACCGCAATATTATTATTCAGGTATCCTGCGCTGTGATAGGGGTACTGATCTTAACAAGTACCTTTTTATCATGGTTTATGTATCGTGAATTCGTCGGCCCGATCCGTGAATTAAAAGCAGGTGCAGAACGTATCAAGGAAGGAAATCTTGACAACGATGTAGTGATCAACAGTGGTGGAGAAGAGATCAGGGAATTGTGCAATGCATTTAATGAGATGAGGGCAGAATTGAAAGATTCGATCGATGCAAGAATTGTTTATGAGAAGCAAAACAGAGATTTGATCAGTAACATTTCCCATGACCTGAAGACGCCGATCACAGCAATCAAAGGATATGTAGAAGGGATCATGGATGGTGTAGCCGATACACCTGAGAAGATGGATCGTTACATTAAGACGGTCTATAACAAGGCAAATGATATGAATGTATTGATCAATGAATTATCATTATACTCTAAGATCGATTCGAATATCATTCCGTATAATTTTGAGAAGATCAACATCAATTCGTATTTTAAAGACTGTGTCGATGAGATCGGAGCAGACCTTGAGCAAAGAGGCATGATGTTCTCTTATCGCAATTACTGTGCAGCCAATGTCATGGTAACAGCAGATCCGGAACAGCTTAAGAGAGTGATAAACAATATTATCAATAATGCATGCAAATACAATAACAAAGCAAAAGGAAAAGTAGGAATTACGTTAACAGAATATGACCGAAAGGTACAGGTAGCGATCAAGGACAATGGAATCGGAATTTCCAAAGAAGATCTTCCACATATTTTTAGAAGAACCTATCGTGCAGATATGTCGAGAAATTCAGCAGGTGGAAGTGGTCTTGGATTATCTATTTGTAAGAAGATCATCGAAGAACATGGCGGTGAGATCTGGGCAGAGAGTAAGCTGCGTGCTGGAACGACAATATTCTTTACACTAAATAAAGTAATCGATCAGTCAAAGGAGAAATAACATGAGCAAAGTATTAATCGTAGAAGACGAACTTTCAATTGCAGAATTAGAGAAAGATTATCTGGAATTAAGTTCTTTTGAAGTAGAAATCGAAACAGATGGACAACAGGGACTTGAGAAGGCTCTAAAAAATGATTTTGATATGATCATTTTAGATATCATGTTACCTGGAGTTGATGGATTTGAGATCTGTAAGCAGATTCGAGAAGCAAAAGAAATTCCGATCCTTATGGTATCTGCAAGAAAAGAAGATATCGATAAGATCCGAGGGTTAGGACTCGGTGCAGATGATTATATCACAAAGCCATTTAGTCCAAGTGAACTTGTAGCAAGAGTGAAGGCACATCTGAATCGTTATCAGCGTCTTGTAAATAATCAGATGGAAGTCAATGATATCATTGAGATCCGTGGATTGAAGATTGATAAGACTGCAAGACGTGTATACTTAAATGGAGAGGAAAAAGTCTTTACAACGAAAGAATTTGATCTTTTAACATTCCTTGCAGGACATCCAAACAGAGTCTTTACCAAGGAAGAATTATTTAATAAGATCTGGGATATGGAATCTTTAGGAGATATCGCAACCGTTACGGTTCATATCAAGAAGATCAGGGAGAAGATCGAAGTTAACACAGCAAAACCTCAATATATCGAGACAATATGGGGTGTTGGATATCGTTTCAAGATGTAGGAGATTTTTATGAGAAAGAATAAAAAGATAAATATCATATATAAAGATGACCAAATCGTTGTCTGTGAGAAGCCAAAAGGAATCCCCGTTTCCAGTGACAAGACGGGGGACATGGATCTTTTGCATCAGCTTAAAAATCAACTGTTTTTTGAGGAAAATACAGATGGGGAGCCACAGCTTTATTTAGTTCACCGCTTAGACCGTCCAGTTGGCGGGGTAATGGTATTTGCAAGAACCAAGAAGGCAGCTGCATCTCTGACAGAACAGATCAAAGATCATACTTTTGAGAAAGACTATCAGGCAGTATTGACCGGATGGCTGCCTGACGACGAAGGGACATTCAGGGATTATTTATTAAAAGATCCGAAGAATAATGTATCCAAAATTGTCAAAGAAGGAACGCCAGGAGCCAAAGAAGCGATCCTTGACTATGAAGTTATTGATATGATGGAAGATTCCAAGATGAAATACACGTATTGTCTGATCCATTTAGAGACAGGCCGTCACCATCAGATCCGTGTTCAGACATCAAGCAGAGGATTTGGAATCTGGGGAGATACAAAGTATAATCCGATCTATCAAAAGACAAAGAAGAAATACAAAGAGATCGGTCTATTTGCAGCACGGATCGCATTTGAACATCCAACAACAGGTGAGAGAATGGTATTTAAAGCAGATCCAAGTGGAGAAGCATTTGACTTATTAGAGATGACAGAATAAACAGGAGATGATAAGAAAAGATGAGATTTAGACCATGCATTGACATTCACAATGGCAAGATCAAACAGATTGTAGGAGGAAGTCTTCTTGATCAGGGAGATTTTGCAACAGAGAATTTTGTATCCGAAAAAGATGGTACATTTTATGGAAAATTATATAAAGAGAATCATTTGAATGGTGGACATATCATCATGCTGAATGCCAGAGATTCGAAGTACTACGAAGAAGATAAGGTACAGGCATTAAAGGCGTTGAAAGCATTTGAAGGGGGTCTTCAGATCGGTGGAGGGATCACAGATGAGAATGCGAAAGAATTCATTGAATCTGGCGCATCACATGTGATCGTAACATCTTTTGTATTTGCAGGTGGAAAGGTTCATTATGACAGACTGGATGCTCTAAAAGAACAGGTAGGAAGAGAACATTTGGTACTTGACCTTAGTTGTCGAAAGAGAGATGACAAATACTATATCACAACAGACCGCTGGCAGAAGTTTACGGAAGAAGAATTAACCATAGAACTTCTGCACAAACTGGAATCATGGTGTGATGAATATCTGATTCATGGAGTTGATGTAGAAGGAAAAGCACAGGGGATCGATCAGGAACTCGTGCAATTATTAGCTCGATATAATGGCAATAAAGTCACATATGCAGGTGGAGTTAAGAATTTTGACGATCTGGAATTGCTGAAAAACTATGGAAATGATAAGATTGATGTGACGATCGGAAGTGCCTTAGACTTATTTGGTGGAGATATGGAATTTTCGAAAGTCTTAGAATATTGCGATGCAACGATAACAAATCTGAATTAAGTAATACTTTCACATGGAGTAGAAAGAGTATGGAAGGGAGGCTTGAATATATGAAACTATTATATGAAGCCAGCAATTTTACGATACAAGCAAGATGGGTCATTCCATTTGCTATTTTAGGAATTATAGGAGTATTACTGCTCTTATGTTCACGGAAACCATTTTTTAAGTTGTTAGCTGCAGTGTGTCTTGTAATCTGTGCGATCGCAGCACTTAGATTCTGTTTTGGATATGTGCAGGTGATCCAAGCATATAAGCAAGGAAATTACAAGAGTGTTGAAGGATATGTAGAGAATTTTGTACCAGCATCCAGCGGTGGAGAAGATCAGGAAGATATGGAAGAAGAAAGCTTTGATATCAAGGGTGTTCATTTTTCCTATGGTGATAAATTTATTAAGAAGTTTGGTTACCACAGACCATCGACACAGGGTGGATATATCAAGAAAGACGGTCAGTATCTCAAGATCGGTTATATTTCAACGGAAAAAGGATATGTCATCGTTAAGATTCAGGAAAGAAAATAAAAGAATATTTTACAACAAAAAATACCGGAAACTTTCAAATGATAAGTTTCCGGTATTTTGCATTTTAGATTCTTATGCAATAATAAGAAATTAATTCTTACGCATAAATTCAGCACTCTTCTTAGTAAGTTTTGCACGCAGACCACGTTTTTCAGGTTCAGGTGGTGCAACATTACGAAGATTCTTGATGGATGTGATATAAATACCACTGACAACAGCTTTGATCTCAGCCTTTACAGGAACGTCATCGAAGATTGCCTCATCACACAATAATGGAGTGATCTTTGGTCCAATCTTTGCTTTAACAACTGGTACCTTAGACATCTTAGCACGTTTCGGAATGTTATCAGTTACCATCTTAGGAAATCCAGCTTCCATGATCTTCATTCGCTTCTTATCTATGACAAGCATATTCACTGTCTGTGCCATCTGATCTAACTGCGCACGCTGCTCTTCCTGTTTTGCCTGCATCTTTCTACCAACAAAATACAGAACACCAAGAATGATCGCAGCAATTACCGCAATAATAAGGATAACTGTCCATACACTCATATTATCTTCTCCTCCTAATATATACATTTGAATATCTTAACTATTATAGCATTTTTTCCTTAACTTGTCTTATGTTTTTTTCGCATTTCGATAATTTCTTCACGAATTGTAGCACCGAGATGCTTTTTCTCAGCTCTTTCAAGCTGATCAGGATAGATTGGCTGTCCAAAAGTAATATGAACAGTTGTTGGTTTTACCTGAAAACGTCTGTTATTCTCTAAGATATCAGAAGTACCTGAAATTGCCATCGGAATTACAGGAACACCAGCTTTCAGAGCAGGACGTAAACTTCCTTCTTTGAACTCATGAGGATCTTCATCCTGACTTCTGGTACCTTCTGGGAAGATCGCAATGGAAAAACCATCTTTCAAAAGTTTTGTACCTTCATTCATGGTAGCAAGTCCAGCTTTGATATTCTTACGATCTAAAAACAGGCAGTTGATAAAACGCATCCAGTGGGATAGACAAGGAATCTTTTCCATTTCTTTCTTGGCAAAAAATCCCATTCCACGTTCAGTAGCAACGTAGCTGCATAAAATATCATAATAACTGCTATGATTTCCAACATATAAAACAGCACCATCTTCTGGTATGTTTTCCTGACCATCAACAATTAATTTTGTACCAGCCATAGCAAGACAGATCTTAAAAGATCGTAAGATCATGCGTTGTGCTATGGATGAACGTTTATGAGCTTTTCCAGTTTTGTTCCAATGATCAAACAATGGATAAAGCGGTGCGGTTAATGTCAGGAAAAAGAACAGATAAATAATATCTGCAAAAAAACGAATCATGATCGTTCTCCCTTCTATAAATGATTTTATTTTTTGTGATTTGCATCAAGCAATTCATTCTTTAATTTGTAAAGAGGCATGGAAAGATCGACATAGACTTCCTGTGGATTCACAAGACGTCTGCTCTCATCCCATAACGTGTTCAATTCATCCTTACAATAGGAACGGATGTCCATAACAGAAGGACTCTTGTAAACACATTGACCTTTGATAAAGATTGGAACTAAAAGTTCACGCATTGTATAAGTACCACCAGCAAGTGTAGACTTCTTCCAAGTAGCCTGAGGATCAAAGATTGTCAGATCGTCAGATTCATCATAATGTTCCCCGACAAGACAGATCAGATCACCACGGATCTTTCCATCTTCCTTTCCGTAGATACGATAAATCGTTTTATTTCCAGGATTTGTGATCTTTGCAGGATTCTCAGAAATCTTGATCTTAGCAGTAAATTCATCAGCACCTTTTGGTTTAGAGGCAGCAAGTTTATAGACACCTCCAAATGCAGGACAATCTGCAGAAGTGATCAGTTTTGTACCAACACCCCATGAAGTGATCGGTGCACCCTGAGATTTTAAGCTTGTGATCAGATTCTCATCAAGGTCTCCAGAAGCAGCGATCACTGCATCAGGAAAACCTGCTTCATCAAGCATGATACGGGCTTTCTTTGTAAGATAAGCAAGATCCCCACTGTCTAAACGGATTCCATAGTGCTTTGGCATATGACCTTCTGATCTTAATTCTTCAAATACACGGATCGCATTTGGAACACCAGAACGAAGAGTGTCATAAGTGTCAACAAGTAAAGTGCAGGAATCTGGATAAAGATCTGCATAAGCACGGAAAGCATGATATTCGTCATCAAAACTCATGATCCAGCTGTGTGCATGAGTTCCAAGGATCGGAATATCAAAACACTTACCAGCAAGTACATTCGAAGTACCATCACAACCACCGATCACGGCAGCACGGGCACCATAAGTACCAGCGTCAGGTCCCTGAGCACGTCGAAGTCCGAATTCCATAACACCACTTCCACCAGCAGCATAAACTACACGAGAAGCTTTCGTAGCGATCAGACTTTGATGATTGATGATATTAAGGAGCGCAGTTTCTACAAGCTGTGCCTCCATGATAGGTGCTTTCACTTTCAGAAGAGGTTCTCTTGGAAATACAACAGTTCCTTCTGCGATCGCATAAATATCTCCTGTAAAATGATATCCAGCAAGATATTCCAGAAAATCTTCATCAAAAATCCCTTGATTACGAAGATAGTCAATATCATCATATGAAAAAGATAAGTTTTTGATATAATCAATGACCTGATCGAGTCCGCAAGTGATCGCATAGCCACTTCCAGAAGGATTATCACGGTAAAAAACATCAAAAACTACAGTTTCATCATTCCCTGTTTTAAAATATCCTTGCATCATGGTTAATTCATAAAGATCTGTGAGCAAGGTAAGATGATTTATATCCATTAAATACTCCTTTTCAACATAAAAATAGAAGGGTCAGGATAAGCTGCCCTATAACAACTTCAGTATAACATAATCTGATAAAAACGAACAGTATTCTTATAAAAGTTGTGAAGTGACGATTTCCTTTAATTTCTCCATTGTTTCATCCTCGTCAGATCCAGAAACGATCAGACTTACTTTATCATTGTAGGAGATACAAGCAGACATTAGACGGATCGCATTGGATACATCGATTTCTCCTCCATCATATTCTAGTGTAACACAAGAAGCACTTTTACATGCGATACTTGCAAGAGCAGCTACAGGCTGTGCGTGAAGTCCACGGTCAGATGTAATTGTAAAATCATATCTTTTCATAAAATATAAGAGTCCTTTCATATTTTTTTCTATTGTAACATAAAATAGTAAGACGGACAAAAGGAGGATTGGAATGAGGTACAAAATGACATATATATTATTTTTATTTTTTTTGTTAACAACGATTCCATATATTATTACGATATATATCAATAAAGAAAACAAGAAAAATATTTCGTTTGAAAACTATGACAGTGGATATAAAATACAAGACAAGGACCAAGATATTGATTTGGAAAGTTACCTTTTAAAAATCCTCCCAGGACAGATTTCCATGGATCAAGAAGAAGAAACGATCAAATGCCAGGCTGTGATCTTAAGGACAGATCTGATCCGGAAAATGAGCAGATCAAAGAAGATAAAGATGGAAAGCATACCATATCAGCTGTACAAAGACGAACAATATAAAAGTAAACTGGGCGATCGTGCCTATGAGATCATGGATCAGAAACGAAAAAAAGCAGTCAAAGAAACGATCGGAAAGGTGATCACATACAAAGGAACATTGATCGAACCATATTTTCATGCAGTGAGTGTGGGGATGACATTAGATGCAAGTGAATGGTTCGGGAAAAAGATTCCTTATCTAAGACAGAAAGAAAGTTTAAGTGATATCGAATCCAAAGATTATATGTCAATTAAGACAATTTCATATCAAAGGATGCAGATTATACTAGAAGAACACATGAAAAAGAAAATTACCATACAACAATTACAAAAAAATCTGAGAATTTTAACGGTAACAAAGAATGGATATGTCAAACAGATCAAGGTCGTATCATATATCATTTCTGGAGAAGATTTTGCAAGATGGCTGCAACTGGCATCCAATAATTTTTATTTTGAACAATATAAAGGAAATTTAAGGATCATCTGTCTCGGAAAGGGAAATGGATTAGGATTAAGCCAGTATGGTGCAGATCAGATGGCAAAGCAAGGAAAAACCTATCAAAAAATATTAAAATATTACTATCCAAAAACAATGATTCAAAAACTATATGAATAAACAGATGGAAATGGGCAAAACTATGTTTGAGGTGATGAAAATGAGAAAAAATAACAAACAAAACCCATTTCCGCTGCGCAAATATTATGGGGCAATGATCATAGGATTCGTATTCTTTCTTGGAATCATGGCGTACTACAGTGCGACATTCCGCCAGAGGAGAGATCAGGCAAAACAGGAAGTCAGCCTGGAAGAAGAATCGATCGGAGCTAATAACAGCGCAACACAGGAAAAAACAAAAACAACAACGCAAGACAAGAAAGAAACAGAGACAACGGCACAAATGAAACGTACCATGAGTGAAAGTGTTACGTATAATGGTACATCCAAATTGACATGGCCGATCAAAGGCAATATCATTCTTCCATACAGTGTAAATTCAACCATCTATTTTGAATCTCTTGACCAGTACCGTATCAACAAAGGAATCCTGATCGAAGCAAAAGAAGGAGACGAGGTGAAGGCAGTCCGTAAGGCAAAGGTAAGAGAAATTAAAAAATCAGCAGAATATGGACAAACGGTATTGATGGATCTTGGAAATGAATATACCGTATTATACGGACAACTTAAAGATATCAGAGTAAAAGAAGGAACAATGGTCAATGCAGGAGAAGTTATTGCAAAAGTCGCAAAGCCGACAAGTTATTACACATTAGAAGGAACGAATCTCTATTTTCAGATGGAAAAAGATAAAAAAAGTGTAGACCCTTTAAAATATCTGGAATAAAATAAAGTGAGAAAATAACAGCCATAACATATCTGGTTGATGTAGAGGAAAGGCGGTCAGAGAACATCTGACAGCCTTTCTTCAAAGAAAATGAAGATCAGGGCTGGATCAATATACAGATAGACAGAGGATAAGACAGATGAAGAATGTAACGTACATATTAAAATGCAGTGATAACAGTTTATACACAGGATGGACTAACGATATCAAACATCGCCTGAAGATGCATAATGAAGGAAAAGGTGCAAAATATACAAGAGGACGAGGACCAGTAGAACTTGTGTATCTTGAAGAATTTGATACAAAGCAGGAAGCAATGAGTAAAGAAGCAAAGATTAAACGTCTTACCAGAAAGGAAAAACTCCTGTTAATAGAAAACTACCAACAGGAGCAAAAATTAAATCTGGAACATTAAGATCATATGGCATAAACTTCCACCCATAACAAACAGATGAAAGATCTCATGCAGACCAAAATTCTTCCAGTGATTTTCGAACCAAGGAATCTTTAGTGCATAGATCACACCACCAACTGTATAAATGATACCGCCAGCAAGTAGCCATCCAAAAGATGTCTTGGATAAACTATGGATGATCGGTGCGATCGCAACGATACAAAGCCATCCCATTGCGATATACATGATAGAAGATACCCACTTCGGACAAGTTACCCAGAACATCTTAAATACGATACCAAGGATCGCGATGATCCAGATCACGGATAAAAGTCCATATCCAAGCGTGCCGCCAAGAACGATCGTACAGATCGGTGTGTAAGAACCAGCGATCAGAACAAAGATCATTGCATGGTCAAGTTTCTTTAACTTCTTATTGATCGTTGGTGAAATATTAAAAGAGTGATAAGCAGTACTTGCACCATAAAGACCAATCATACTTATAGTAAATATGATCAAAGAGATAATGCGTACATAATCACCGCTTAAAAAGCTCTTGATGATCAATGGAATGGAAACGATCGCGGCCAGGATCATTCCGATCAAATGGGTAATTGCACTTCCTGGATCTTTTAATTTATGTTTCATGGTAAAACCTCCAATCATTCTAGTGTTATAAAATTCAATACGTAGTATTAAAAACCACATCTAACTTTCTTACATACTACAACTATTCGAGGGATATTGCAAGGGGTTTTCAAAAAAAAGTGAATCTGGTATAATGTTACCTATTATATGATTAAGAAAAAAAGTAATAGACAGAATGGGATATTAATATGGAAAAAACAAAGAAAGCCTATGAGATCGTCATAGATAGTATCAAAGAACAGATCATGAATCAGGAACTTGTTCTTGGACAAGGCCTTCCACCAGAGAGAGAAATCTCAGAGAAGCTTGGAGTCAGCAGGAATTCCGTTCGTGAAGCGTTGAAGATCTTAACTGTCATGGGAGTGGTCTCAAGCAGACAAGGAGCAGGAAATTATATATCAGGAAATTTTAAGGGATATATGGTAGATGCCCTTTCTATGATGTTTATGCTTGATAAGCTTGATTATGACCAGATCAACCAGATCCGTATCGGACTGGAGATGCAGGCATATGCACTTGCAGTGAAGAATGCAGAGACAAAAGACATCATAGAATTACAAGAATATGTGAATGCATTAGATCAGAGTACAGATAACGATGAGAAGACAATGTACGATAAGAAGATCCATTATGCGATCGCGAAAGCATCAGGCAATGTTCTGATCGTGAATATCTTAGATGCATTATCTGAAGTGATGGATATCTTCATTTTTGAAATGCGTCGAGAAATCTTAAGAACTGAGAAGCGAAAAGGAATGTTACAGGAAGCACATAAGCAGATTGTCGAATGTTTATTAAAGAGAGATGTGGTCAATGGACAGAAAGCATTGATGAAACATTTCGAGATGATTGATAACATTATTCACAAAGAACTTTAAGGAAAGAGCCATTTTGGCTCTTCTTTTTTATGCAAGATTAACAAAAAAAAGAAAAATGTCAAATAGTACTTTACAAAAGTAGACAATGTATATATAATAAAAACATAAATTGGTAGTACCAATAAGACAAAAACAATGGATGCGAAAAACATCCAAATTTTTTTCAAACAAAATTGGTAGTACCAATTCAGAGCGGAAGAGCTTAAGATAAAGGATAGAAAGTCTTAGGAATGAGGAGGAATAGCAATGGACATTTTAGTATGTATCAAACAGGTACCGGCATCTAATAAAGTGGAAGTTGATCCAGTAACCGGTGTGCTGTTAAGAAACGGAGCCGATTCAAAGATGAATCCATATGATCTGTATGCGTTAGAGACAGCGCTTAAGATCAGAGAAGAAGTAGGTGGAACGATCAGTGTCATCAGTATGGGACCACCACAGGCAATGACAGTGATCAGAGAAGCATTTGCCATGGGAGTTGACCGTGGAGCATTATTATCAGACCGAAGATTTGGTGGAGCCGATGTACTGGCAACAAGTTATACGATCGCACAGGGAATCAAGAAGATGGGAGATTTTGACCTGATCCTATGTGGAAAACAGACAACTGATGGTGACACAGCACAGGTTGGTTCCGAAGTATCTGAATGGTTAAATATCCCAAGTGTATCAAATGTAAAGAAGATATCTAAAGTAGAATCCGATGCGATCACGATCGAGATGGATCTGCCGGAAGAACTGGAGATTGCTAAAGTCCAGTATCCATGTTTGTTATCCGTAGATAAAGACATTTTCCAGCCAAGACTTCCATCCTATGTAAAGAAGATGGATACCGCAGACCGTGAAATAGAAGTATATTCCTTAGATGATATGGAAGACAAAGACGAAACACATTATGGATTAAATGGTTCACCAACACAGGTAAAACGAATTTTCCCTCCAACAGCGAATGACCATCATGAAGTATGGGACGGAGACGGAAGTGATGTCGCAGACAAATTATTCCATATGATCACAGATATGAAATTTATCTAAAAGGGGGAAATGAGAATGCCAAAATTAGTAATACATCAGGAAAAAGTAGAAGATCCACAGGTTCTGGTTGATATTTGTCCATTCGGTGCGATGGAAGAAAAAGACGGAAAACTTTCTATCAATGCCGCATGTAAGATGTGTAAATTATGTGTGAAGAAAGGACCAGCTGGAGCAGTAGAATATGTAGAAGATGAGAAAAAAGAAGAAATTGATAAGAGTCAGTGGAACGGAATCGCTGTTTATGTCGATCATGTTGATGGAGAAATTCATCCAGTAACATACGAATTGATCGGAAAAGCACGAGAGCTGGCAAGTAAGATCGATCATCCAGTATATGCTTTATTTATGGGAAATAACATTTCAGATAAGGCAGAAGAATTATTACACTACGGAGTTGATAAAGTATTTGTTTACGACTTCCCAGAGTTAGCAAGATTCAAAATAGAATCTTATACATCTGTATTTGAAGATTTCATCAAGAAACATCAGCCATGTGCGATCCTGACAGGAGCAACAACAGTCGGAAGACAGTTGGCACCAAGGGTAGCTGCAAGAATGAAGACAGGATTAACAGCAGACTGTACGATTCTTGAGATGGATGAGAACACAGACCTTTCTCAGATCAGACCAGCATTTGGTGGAAACATCATGGCACATATCTTAACACCAAATAACCGTCCACAGATGGCAACGGTAAGATACAAAGTCATGAATGCACCAGAAAGAACAGAAGAAACACATGGAGAGATCATTTCATGTGCGATCGATAAAGAAAAGATCAAAGCACATGTGGATGTATTAGATATTGTAAAGAAAGAGCCAGAGAAGTTTATCGAATCTGCCGATGTTTTAGTCGTTGCAGGACGAGGAATCAAGAAAGAAGAAGACCTTGCAATGATCAGAGAATTAGCAGAACTGTTAGACGGACAGATAGCCTGCACAAGACCACTTGCAGAAGCAGGATGGGTAGAAGCAAAATGTCAGGTAGGATTAAGTGGAAGAACCGTACGCCCGAAACTGATCATTACCTGTGGTGTATCAGGAGCCATTCAGTTTGTAGCTGGAATGGATCACTCTGACTGCATCGTATCCATTAATTCCGATGAAAAAGCACCGATCTTTAAGACAGCACATTATTGTCTGGTAGGAGATGTCTACGATATCGTACCAAAACTGATCGAGAAGATTAAAGCTGCGAAAGGGGCGTAAGAGATATGAGTTATAAGAAATTTGATCAAGCTGATTTAGAAGTTATCAAAAATATCATAAAAGACGATGAAAGAATTTTATATGCAGAAAATATCAACGAAGAATACAGTCATGATGAATTAGGAGGAGCACAAAGCTACCCAGATGTTGTAGTAAAAGCGACTTCTGCAGAAGAAATCTCTGAGATCATGAAATATGCATATGAAAATAATATTCCGGTCACACCAAGAGGAGCTGGAACCGGTCTGGTAGGATCTTCCGTAGCGATCGAACACGGGATCATGATCGATTCAAGCCTCATGAATCATATATTAGAACTTGATGAAGAAAACTTAACGATCACCGTAGAACCAGGAGTTTTATTAATGGAACTTGCTGCCTATGTGGAAGATCATGATTTCTTCTACCCACCAGATCCAGGAGAGAAATCCGCAACGATCGGTGGAAATATCAGTACAAATGCCGGTGGTATGCGTGCTGTAAAATATGGCGTGACCAGAGATTATGTCAGAGGTCTTGAAGTTGTCCTTCCCAATGGAAAGATCGTGGAATTTGGAGGAAAGGTTGTAAAAAACAGTTCCGGATATTCCTTAAAAGACCTGATGATCGGTTCCGAAGGAACCTTAGGCTTTATCACAAAAGCCACATTAAAATTACTCCCTCTGCCTAAAAAGGCAATTAGTTTACTGATACCATTTAAAACCTTAAAAGAAGCAATTGACACAGTACCTCTCATTATCAAGTCCAAAGCAATCCCAACTGCCATTGAGTTTATGCAGAGGGAGGTCATCATTGATGCAGAAGAGTACCTAGGTAAAAAATTCCCAGATTCCCAATCCGATGCGTACCTTCTGCTCAAATTTGACGGCAATTCAACAGAAGAGATTGAAGCAGATTATGATAAAGTTGCAAAACTTTGTTTAGAGGCAGGAGCACTTGACGTACTGATCTCAGATACAGAAGAAAGAGAAGAATCTATCTGGAAAGCCAGAGGAGCCTTCCTTGAAGCAATCAAAGGATCTACAACTGATATGGATGAAGTAGACATGGTCGTACCAAGAAATAAAGTCAATGAAATGGTAGAATACCTTCATAACTTACATAATGAAGTAGATATACGTATCAAGAGTTTCGGACATGCTGGAGATGGAAACCTTCATTCTTATATCTTAAAAGATGACTTAAGCCAGGAAGAATTTGAAAAACGAATGGCAGAAGCAATGGAGAAGATCTACGAGAAAGCTGCACAGTTAGGTGGAAAAGTATCCGGAGAACATGGAATCGGATTTGCGAAGAAGCCATATTTGAGAGAATCTCTTGATCCAGAAACAGTTGAGTTAATGAGTGGAATTAAGAAAGCATTTGATCCAAAGAATATCTTGAATCCACATAAAGTATTCCAGAGCTAAAACTGACACTTTGGTTATACTCCCTAAGTTTTAAAAATGCACAAAGCAGACAGGAAATCAAATACCTGTCTGCTTTGTGTATATAAATTTATACAATTTTCTTCGAAATGGTTGACATAATGTATAAAAAAATATATACTAAAAACAGTAACAGTTATTATTTGAATTAAAGAGGAAAGGAAGAGGTTATGCAGCCAGCAACGAAAAAAAGCAAGCAAAGAGATGCCATCATAAAGTTTTTAATGACTCGCAAAGACCATCCAACTGCCGATATGGTATATATGAATATCAAAGAAGAGTTTCCTAAGATCAGTCTTGGAACAGTCTATCGAAATCTTGCATTATTAAGTGAGCGAGGGGAAATACTAAAGCTATCTTACGAAGGAGGAGCAGACCATTACGATGCATGCACCGATCCACACTATCATTTTGTGTGTCAGGAATGTGGAGCAGTCATCGATTTGGAGATGGCACCGATCGATGAGAAGTTAAATGAGATCGCAAGTGAGAACTTTCCTGGAAAGATTACACAGAATATTGTTTATTTTAAAGGAATCTGCAAAAATTGTTTAAAAAATCATTGACAAAAGTAAAATGTGATGGTAATATAAAGACAAGTTAAAATAGTAATCATTACTGTTTTAAACAAAAGATACTAAGCCGAAAGGCAAAGCAACATAAATGATCATATAAAGTATAAAGGAGAACAAGAATTATGAAGAAATGGATTTGTACAGTATGCGGATATGTACACGAAGGAGAACAGCCACCAGAGAAATGTCCACAGTGTGGAGTACCAGCAGATAAATTCAAAGAGCAGGTAGAAGGAGAAAAAGAATGGGCAGCAGAACACGTAGTAGGTGTTGCCAAAGGTGTCAGCGAAGATATCTTAGCTGATCTAAGAGCAAACTTCGAAGGAGAATGTTCTGAAGTAGGAATGTACCTTGCAATGGCAAGAGTAGCTCACAGAGAAGGATATCCAGAGATCGGATTATACTGGGAGAAAGCAGCATACGAAGAAGCAGAACATGCAGCAAAATTTGCTGAGTTATTAGGTGAAGTTGTAACAGACAGCACAAAGAAGAACTTAGAGATGCGTGTAGATGCAGAACATGGAGCAACAGAAGGTAAATTTGACCTTGCAAAACGTGCGAAAGCAGCAAACTTAGATGCAATCCATGATACAGTTCATGAGATGGCAAGAGACGAAGCACGTCATGGTAAAGCATTTGAAGGATTATTAAAGAGATACTTCGGATAAGAAGAATTGATTTAGGAGGTATGAGTTTTCATACCTCCTTTTTTTTTGCTATATTCCATGCTATAATAAAAAATAAGACTGAAAAAGCAGGTGAAAGCATATGATTTCAGAAGAGAAAGTAAAGATTATGGCTGAGATGGCCAAGTATGAGAAGAATTATGGAAAAGGTGATTTCCGTATTTACAAATATACCAAGAAAGATTATGTCAGATCGGAGAAGATCAAGACAAGCATTGCCTTGTTGATCTCATTTCTGATCATGACAGGATTGTTGTGTATCATGCAGTTAGATATTGTGATCATGAAGCTGAGAGAAGGTAAAGTTATAGTATCTGCGGCTGTGATCATAGGAATTTATGTTGCGGTATTTTTTGTCTACCTGCATTTTACGAAGGTGCGAGCATCCAGACAGTATGATGAGGTAAGGGCAAGGGTACTGATCTATGACAAGCATTTAGAAGAACTAGAAACATTATATAAAGAAAAAGAGAATGAAGACATTAGTCCAACGATAGTCGAGGAGGAAGACGAAGATGGAAAAATTATTGATATATAGAGAACGATTTTTGAAATTCCTCACGGCGAGAGGAAGATATATTCAATCAGGGATGAGATTCCTTGGAGGAACTGTTTTATTTTATGTATTAGGGGAATTGTTTGGATATACAGAGACTTTTTCACAGCCATTTTTTATCTTTATGATGGGAGTGATCAGTGTCTTTATTCCAATATCAGCATTATCGCTGATCTTTTATGTCGTTATATTCTTAGAGTTACTTCATGTATCGTTAGAAGTGACATTATTTTTTGCACTGGTAGTTGTATTATATTTTCTTGTATATCAGAGAGTTTTTCCAGAGACAAGGATTTATCTGATGATGGTGCCAATCTTCTTTTATTTTCAACTGCCTGCATGTTTACCAATCTTTGCTGGGATGTTTTGTGGAATTGCAGGACTTCCAGCGATCTTAATGGGAACAGTGATCTATTATCTGTCCAATATCCTTCAGCAGACAATGAACCAGCTGGCATCAGGATCAGCACATGGGAAGGTCTACAGTCTGATCGCGGCAAGAGCGATCGACAATAAGGATCTGCTTTTGTATTTTGTGGTATTCTGTCTGGTGACAGCACTCGTAACAGCAATTCGCAAGCGGGGAGCAGCGCATGGATGGAATATTTCAATCCTTGCAGGAGGAGTTGTATATCTGATCTGCATGTTCATAGGAGGATATCTGGTTAACAATGAGATCAATATCACATCACAGATCGGAACGATCATAGGAAGCATTGCGATTGCCCTGATCATACAGTTTTTATACAATGTGATCGACTATACCAGAGAAGAAACATTTGAATTTGAAGATGAAGAATATTATTATTATGTAAGAGCGATACCGAAAGTGACTGTGGAAGAAGAAGAATTTAATGTTACACAGATCACGGTACCATCACATAGATTTAGTTTAAAAAGAAAAGAACATAAACAAGAACATAAAGAACAGGACAAAGAAAAGGGAGAGGAAATTTGAGTAAATTTTTTGATGGACTTGAAAAATATATATATTGGACATCGATTCCGAAGATCGGTCTAAATGACATTGTAGATATTCTGATCGTCAGTGTTATGATCTATCTGATCGTCAAATGGATCAAAACAACAAGAGCCTGGGTATTGTTAAAAGGGATCATTATCTTGCTTTGTATTGCATTTGCGGCATATTTACTGCAATTACATACAGTTTCATGGATTCTTTCCAATACAATGAGTGTGGGAATCACAGCGATTTTGATCGTCTTCCAGCCAGAACTCCGAAGCGCATTGGAACAGCTTGGAAGAAAGAACTGGGTGACTGATATTTTCTCTACAGATAGCCGTCAGGAAGAACTGGAATATACAGCAAGAACTCTGCAAGAGATATCAAGAGCAGCGATTGAGATGGGAAAGGTAAAGACAGGAGCACTGATCGTACTGCAAAGAGAAGTAGCACTTGGAGAGTATGAGCGTACAGGAATTCCAATTGATGCGAAGGTCAGCAGTCAGCTTCTGATCAATATCTTTGAACACAATACACCACTCCATGATGGCGCGGTGATCATTCACAACAACAGGATCGTGTCAGCAACCTGCTATCTTCCACTAAGCGATAGTGTAGAGATTGGAAAGGAAATGGGTACTAGACACAGAGCAGCAGTAGGAATCAGTGAAGTTTCAGACAGTATCACTGTGATCGTATCCGAAGAAACTGGTGATATTTCTATCGCAAGGGATGGAAAGATCATCAGACATCTGGATCCACAGAGATTGAGAGATGAACTGGCTGTCCTGAGAGAAGAAAAAGGACAGAATAAGAAATTCAAACTATGGAAGGGGCGGAATCGAAATGAAAAAAAGAATGGAAAGTGATCTGCTTTTAAAAATAATTTCTGTTGTTTTTGCCTTTCTACTTTGGATGTTTGTTATCAACACCGATAACCCGGTCATCAAGAAGACTTTCAGCGATGTACCGGTTGATATGCTGAATGAACAGGTTTTAGACGATCTTAATCAGACTTATAAGATTGAATCTGGAGATACCGTAAGCTTTACTGTGAAGGGAAAGAAAGATGTTGTAGATCGTTTGACGAAGTCAGATTTCCGTGCAACGGCAGATGTATCTTCTATGTCAGATGTTCATGCGATCCAGATCGAAGTTGAAGCTTTACGTTATAAGAGTCAGTTAGATATCGATACAGGTGGTGCAACGGTCAAAGTCGTATTGGAAGATGTAAAGAGTGACCAGATACCAGTCAATGTTGTGGTGAAAGGAATACCAGCGAGTGGATATACGGTAAGCACGCAGACAGCAACGCCGAATCTGATCTCTGTATCTGGGCCAAAGAGTGTGGTAAGCAGGATCAAACAGATCGTAGCGAAAGTAGATGTATCCGGATTGAAGAAAGATGTAACAATGGCTCAGAATGTCAAGTGTTATGATGAAGACGGAGATGAAGTAAGTCAGGACCGCATCAAACTTGATACGACCAAGATTAAAGTAAAGATTGGATTATCAAGAACGAAGACAATACCATTTACCGTGGAAACAAAAGGAACGCCGGGCAAGGGATATGTACTTGGAAGCATTGATTATGAACCAAAACATATAGAAATTACTGGAGCTGAAGATGATCTGGAGAAGATCAGCAGTATCAAACTGGCGAATTTAGATATCAGTGATAGTACAAAGAGTATTGAAAAAACGATCAAAGCGTCCGATATTAAACTGCCAGATGGTATTACATTTGTAAAATCTGTAGATAAGATCAAGAATATCGTGATCCGTGCGAACATCGAGAAGAAGACGAAACGTACATTGACGATTCCGACAGAACAGATCGCATTGATCAATAATACGAAGAATTATGATGTCAAATTTGATGACTCAGAGTTAAAGGTGAAGATTAGCGGATTGCGCTCTGTAGTAGATAAAGTTGTAGTGAAGGATTTAAATCCAAAGATTGACATGCAGCTGTACGAACCAGGAACGCATACGGTACAGGTTCAGCTGACAAAGATCAAGAATATGTCGATTGAGAAGAACGTCAGTGCAAAGATTACGGTAGAATAAAATATAAGGAGAGATATTTACAATGGATAAGATGTTATCGGTTGTTCTTCCAGCTTATAACGAAGAACAGATGATCAAGAAAACAGCACAGGTGGTAGGAGACCTGCTTGAGAAAGAACAGATCCCATATGAATTAGTATTCGTAAATGACGGATCTAAAGATCATACATGGGAGAAGATCTTAGAACTCAAGGAAGAAAGAGCACATATCAAAGGAGTCTGCTTTTCCAGAAATTTTGGAAAAGAAGGAGCCGTTTTTGCAGGGATCACACAGGCAGAAGGAGACTGTATTGCAGTAATGGACTGTGATCTTCAGCATCCGCCAGAAACACTTATAAAGATGTATCGTTTATGGGAAGACGGATATCAGGTGATCGAGGGAGTGAAAGCATCCAGAGGAAGAGAAAGTTTTATTCACAAGATGTTTGCAAAAACATTTTACAGTATTATCAGTGATGCAACAGGAATCGATATGTCCAGAGCATCCGATTTCAAGTTGATGGATCGACAAGCAGCAGAAGAATTTCTAAAACTTCCAGAACGTAATGTGTTTTTCCGTGCATTGTCATCCTGGGTAGGATTCAAGACAACATACGTAGAATTTGATGTGCAGGAACGAGAAGCAGGAGAATCCAAATGGTCATTCAAATCATTAGTACGATATGCAGTGAATAATATCACATCATTTAGCGCCGCACCAATGCAGATCGTCACATTTTTTGGCGTTGTATTCTTCGTATTTGCAGTACTACTTGGAATACAATCGCTTTATATGTATTTTTCTGGACATGCAGTTGCAGGATTCACAACAGTAATCTTGTTGTTACTGTTGGTTGGAAGCATTTTGATGTTCAGCTTAGGTGTGATCGGATATTATATTGCGAAGATTTATGATGAAGTGAAGATGCGTCCGAGATACATTATCTCAGAAGTGATCAAATCCAAAGAATAACAATACAAATCCCTGAGATCGGATGAGATGAATATCTGATCTCAGGGATTTTATGTGATACAGGGAATCATTTTTTTTGAGATTTGAAAACAAGAAATTTACTGATAAAATAATTGACGATTGTAACAATAACTTGTGTTTCTAACTTGGCGATCATCTGTGGCTGATGAAGGATCTCAACACAGAAAGGGACTCCGCCCACTTCGACAGCCATGGTTACAAGACGACCGAGAACAAACTTGATGAATTCATGAATCGTATCTGCGAAGGATTCAGATTTAGACTGAAATACATATAGCTTATTTACAACAAATGCAAAACAGATCGCGATCGCAACAGAGAAAAAGTTGCTGATCTTATAATCAATTCCACATGGTCCTTTTAATAAAGCAAACATTCCAAGATTAACGAGGGTTGTCAATCCACCAAAAAACAAATAACGAATTCGCGAATCATTATATAATTTCTTTATCAAATTTAACATATCATATTACCTCCGATAGATATAAAATATTCTAAAATGTACATACATCCAATATCTTAAGACATTTTTCAGGAATTTTCAATCCAAAATGTGGTATACTAAGCGTGATAATGAACAAAAAAGGGTAAAGGGTAAAGGAAAAGTATAATGATAAAAGAACAAAGAAAGTATTGCTATGGAGTCTATACACTGATGTTTTTACTGATGTGTATCGTGGCATTTCTGCCATTTTTTACCGAAGGAAAAAGCTTTGTATGGGGAGCAGGAGTAGAAGACGGATTAAGCCAGCATTTTTCAGCATTAGCATATTATGGGGAAGCACTAAGAGAATTTTTCCGTAATCTTCTGGCGGGACACCCAAAACTTGTGATGTGGGATATGAGTCTTGGGTATGGTGCAGATATCCTCTCAACATTGAATTACTATGCGATCGGTGATCCGTTAAACCTCCTCTACGGATTTGTTTCGCCAAAGAATACAGAAACTATGTATAATTTCATGATCGTGTTACGAATGTATCTGGCAGGGATCACGTTTATCATGTATGCAAGAAAAATGAAAAAACGAAGTTATGGAACTGTGATCGGGGCACTGGTCTATGTATTTAGCGGATTTTGCTTTCGACTAGGACTGCGCCATCCATTCTTCATCAATCCGATGATTTATTTTCCGCTGTTATGTCTTGGGATTGAGAAGATCTATCAGAGAGAAAGACCGTATGTATTTATTTTCGCAGTCTGCGTATCAGCAATGAGCAATTATTATTTCTTATATATGCTGACGATATTTGCGGTGATCTATGCGTGGATCCGTTTTTATAAATATAGCGAAGAAAACAAGATAAAAACCTTTTTTCTGACGATCTTGAAGTTTGGAATGTATTATACACTTGGAATTGCAATGGCAGCAGTGATCTTACTACCATCCGTCATAGGATTCCTAGGAAATGGCCGTTACGGCAATGGGGCTGACTGGAAATCATTGATCGTATACCCAGGGAAATATTATCTGCTGTTTATTGAAAACTTTATTGGATACGGAAATATGGGCAGCAATACGAACGCAGGATATCTGCCGATCGTTGGGATCGTTGTATTATTTACACTGTTTTCACAGCGAATGAAACACAAAAAATACAGAGCAGCATTTATAGCAAGTATCATTGCTCTGATTCTCCCAATCTTTGGATACGCATTTAATGGGTTTTCCTATGCAAACAACCGGTGGGCATTTGCACTGAGCTTTATTGTGGCATTGTTGACAGCAGAAATGTATCCACGTCTGTTTGTGATGTCAAAACGACAGCAGATTGGGATCGGAGCAGGAATCATCATATATACTGTATTTTGTATCATCGTAAATGCATCAGGAGAAGAAATCCTGAAGAATAAAGGAATCATGGCAGCCTGTGGATTAATTGCAGTATTTTATATTCTATTGTTGATCTTTCAAAGACTTGGCTATGATACACAGAAGAGAATTGTGCGAGTGAGCATGGCAATCTTGCTCCTGATATCAGTGGGAGTGCATGGATATTACAGATTCGATCCAAAAGAATATGCTTATACACAGGAATTTATGGATCAGGGACAAGCATATCGAACATTGAAGGAAGATAATATCCGTATGCTGAGTAAGGCAAATGATCCATCTGTTTATCGAGTACATGCAGAGGGATATCGATATAAAAATTATGGACTGATCAACCATTTGAATACGATCAGCGGATATTACAGCATCACAGCAAAATGTGTGACAGATACGATCAAAGGATATGATACGTTGGGAATGCAGTATGCAGATAAATATAAAGGAGTCGATCAAAGACTTGGACTCCTGTCATTAGCTGGCGTAAAATACATAACAGTAGCACATAACAGTCAGGTTGCAAAAGACGTAAGTTCCATGGGGGATGTACCATATGGAGTTGAGAAACTAAGAAAAAAAGGAAATATTACATTATATAAGAACAAATATGCACTGCCATTTGCATATGCATATGATTCTTATATGACAGAGCAGCAATACGAGCAGTTAAATGGAATCGGCAAGGAACAGGCAATGCTTGCACAGATCATATTGAATCAGCATCCGGCAGACAAAGAGATTCAACACAACGAACAAAGAAACGGTCCTGATATACAGACGATCTCATTGCCAGAGACAAGGATCTCATCTCCAAAAGGGAAGAAATATGCGGATATTACGGTGCCAGTAGAGAAAGACAAGGAAACTTATCTCTATTTTAAAAATCTCGTTTACCATGGGAAGAAAAATGGAGACGACAAATTCATATTGACTGGAAGAAAGGGAACAAAAGGAATCCTTGTGACACAAAACGATGTACAACAGAAAATTCATATTCAAAGCACCTTCAATCCATACTATTTTGGAAGAAAAGATTACATTGTAAAGATCAATCATCAGACAAGCAAGGCAAAAGAAAAAGTAAGATTAAATTTCTTGTCTCCAGGTGAATATGAATTTGATGATATCAGTTTGATCACAGTTCCTAAAAAAGATGTTCTTGCCAGATTAAAGGAACGCAAGGAGAACTCAATGAAACAGATCCAATACGAAGGAAATCATTTCAGAGGAGTCTATCATGCGAAAAAAGACCAGATTCTGTGTGTAACGATTCCATACTCCAAAGGATGGAAAGCAACAGTCAATGGAAATCGCACAAAGATTTATAAGGCAAACGGGATGTTTATGGGGATCATAATGAAAAAAGGAACACAAAGTGTCAAATTAGATTATGAAACACCAGGATTAAAAATAGGGGCATGGATCAGTCTGGTGGCATGGATCGGACTGGGAATATATGGATTGTACTTTGAAAAGTACAGAAAAAAGCTGTTAAATCAATGTTAAAATAAGAAGAGATACTGGTAAAAATACAAAAAACATGATAAAATGGTCCTTAGACAAATGTTACAAAAATGTTAAATGAGTGGGAGGAACTATGAAAAACGTAAAAAAAATGATACAGGAAGGATTAAAGAGATTCACAGTGATCACTATCTTAGGTGTATTTCTTATGACAAGCTTGATTCCAGTATCCGCAGCAACGAAAGTATCAAAGATCAAATGGTCAGCATATAGAAAGACAATGTATGTTGGAAATGCGCAGAGATTTGCAGTGAAGATCACACCAGCCAAAGCATCCAAAGCGAAGCTTGGATGGAAAACAAGTAATAAGAAGATTGCCAAAGTCAGTGCAAAAGGAGTTGTCACACCTGTCAAAGCAGGAAAAGCAACGATCACATGTTACGTGAAATCACAAAAATCAAAGAAAGTAACATGCAAAGTCACAGTAAAGAAACAGAAAGTGACAGCGATCACATTTGCAAAAGCAAGCGTAGCCGTACAGAAAGGGAAAAAGGTCAGCAATCCAGCGATCGTAACACCAACTTACGCAGCAAATAAAAAGGTAACATACAAATCTTCTAGCACAAGCGTGGCAACAGTCAGCACAAGTGGAGTTGTAACAGGAAAGAAAGTCGGAACAGCTACGATCACAGCAACAGCAGCCGATGGATCAAAGAAGAAAAACAGTTACAAAGTGACTGTTGTAACACCGATCACAAAAAATAGTGCCAAGTTTATCGCACACCGCGGATTAAGTGTCGAAGCACCGGAAAATACGATCAAAGCCTATGAATTAGCAGGTGGAGCAGGATTCTGGGGAGCGGAAACAGATGTCCGAATGACAAAAGACAAGAAATTCATTCTGCAGCACGACCTGACATTCAAGAGATTATGCGGAGTTGATAAGAAACCAGAAGATATGACATTATCAGAGATCCAGAAACTGACGATCAAATCTGGAAATAACATTTCAAAATATAAGAATGTAAAATCAGCAACAACCGTTGCAACTTTAGAAGATTATTTAACAACATGCAAGAAGTACAACATGGTACCAGTTATCGAGATCAAGATGGAATTCGTAGAATACGGAAATGAAACAACCAATGATTCTCGAATGCAGGCAGTGACAAAGAACAACATGGAAGATTTGTATGCATTAACAAATCAGATCATGGGGAATAAAGAATATATGTTTATCGCCTATGACTTTGAAACAATGGTACAGATGAGAAAAGTCTTAGACGATAACGCAACAACATCCACAAATGTAAAATTACAGCATGTAACAAACAATCCAGATCAGGGAATGATCAATTATTACAAGAAACGTAAGATTGAATTAGATGCAAATTGTGATAAGATTTCACTCTCAGACATCAAGGCATTCAAAGATGGTGGAGTGAATGTAGGACTTTGGACTGTGGACGATACAGAAAGAGTCGCAGATTATATTGCACAGAAAGTGGATTATATTACAACGAATACAAAGTTCTGGTAAGAATAGAAAACACAAGAAAAGAGACAGCAGATGAAGATATGTGTTGTCTCTTTTTGAGTGTTATGGTTTGTGGTATAATAAAAAGAAAACTGTGCCCATAGTTATAGAAAGAAGGTGTGCCCATGATTTACACATTGATGAATAAGAATAATCCCGTGATCGATTTTGAAACACAGATGGGGACGATCTTGCGTATAACAGATACATGGAATGAAGAGTATCTTCCAATTGGAACACGAACCAAAACAGGAATTGATGTCAAGATTTTAAATCATTGGTGGCATGGACGATCTATACCGGCAAGCCGCACAGGAATCAAAGAAGCACTTGAGAATATGGAAATTGATTCATCAAAAGAACTTCTGGAGAAAAGCTATGGATTATCATTAAGCGATCAATACTGGATCCGGCCAGATCACTCAAAGATACAATGGAAAGATATCAATTTTTTTGAAAATCCATTTTCAGAAGATGTAGGAAGTGCTTTGTTTGGAGGACAATTTAGCGGTGATTTTATGTCACCAGATAATACATCTGACGGATGGCTTAGAAAAAAATGGGTGATTCAGAATCAAAGAAGAGTGTTGTTGAAAGCAGGGAGTGGAGAGTCACAACAAGAACCATTAAATGAAGTCTTGGCGAATATGATATGTGATAGATTAGATATTAAGAATTACGTAAAGTATCAATGTGGTTATCAAGAAGATCATGCATTTTCCGCTTGTGATAACTTTATAACACCTGATACAGAATTGATTACTGCAAATATGTTTATGAAGATAAAAAAGAAGATCAATCACCATTCATGCTATCAACATTATAAGGAATGCTGTCAGGAGATGGGAGTTGATATAACAGACAGTCTGGACGATATGTTGATTCTGGATTTTATCATCTGTAACAGAGACAGACATTATAATAATTTTGGGATGATCCGTAATGTAAATACACTGCAGATAGAAAAAGCAGCACCAATCTTTGACACAGGAACATCAGCATTTGCAGGAATCAGCGAAAATAAGATCAAAACATTGCCACTCAATGAATCAAAACCATTCTGTAAATATCATGAAGAACAGATTGCTTTGATCCAGAATATAGAGCGGTATGAATTCCAAAAGCTGACAGGACTTGAGGAAGAATTTAATGAATTATTACAACGATCACCATTTATCACAATATCAAGAAGAGATAAATTAGTCACATGGCTAGGAGAACGAATCAGAATGCTCTGCGAAAGCAAAATGGACACAGAAAGAGTCTTTCAGATCGTGAAGACAGCAAAAGAATACCAGAGAAGAAAGTAAGATGAAAAGAAAAGTTACAGAAATGTAGTAATTATGTTATATATATGTTAAAATAAAGAATATATGCCAAGGAGACAGGCAGAAAATACAGAGAAAAAGAATCAAAAGGAGAGAAGGGTTATGAGTCAGAAGGAAAGAGTCGATTTGATCGAGGTAGATTTATTGGATATGTGTAAATATATTCTGTCAAAGTGGGTGTTTATTTTGATAGGAATGGTAGTATTCGCTGGAGCTGGATTTGGGTATGCGAAGGTGAAGAGCGTGACAGAGTATAGTTCTAAGATGCAGGTATATGTTACTGTGCCTAAGACGTCTGATAAGGTGCTGATTAGGGATAATGCTGGGGAAGTTGCATATGATTATGTCAGATTAATCAAAACTGATTTGATCACAAATGAAGTTGCTAAGAAGACAAAAGTATCAAAAGATGATGTAAAAGATGCAATTTCAGCAGAAGTTGTAGACGGAACAAGGGTTGTTGAAATTAAAGTCAAATCTGAAAATAAAGATGATGTAAAGGTCATTTCAAAGGAAATTTTACCGGTATTTCAGGATGTAGTACAGAAGAAACTAGAAAGAAATAAACTTGTAATTGCAGATTACCCATCAAAAGTAGAAGCAGAGCAGAAGGTAAGCACTAAAAAAATGATGGTCGTTGGAGCAGCGGGTGGATTTGTTATTGCAGCAGGAATTTTCTTTATTATGTATCTTGTAAATTTAAGCAAGAAAGCAAAAAGAAATTAAGAAATTATGCAGTAGAGGAATAGGAACTATGGGAGTAAAACGTTCACAACTACAAAATTTAATTATTTATATTGGTGATGTTTTCGGAATTACAATTGGATATTTTTTAATGTCTCATATTAGATTTTATCAAGACATCAATGGGGTGTGGGCAAAGGATAACAGAGTAATATATCGATGGCTGATAGCTATTTTTATGTTAACGATCGTATATTTAGTAATAGATCCAAATCGCAATTTCTTTAAGCGCAAGTTTTGGAAAGAATTTTGGGCAAATTTCAAAACAAACTTGATTACAGCTGCATTGATGGCGACAGTTGCATATCTAATTGATGATGCAAGAGATTATTCGAGATTTATTTATCTTACAACGATGATATTTAGTTTTTGGTGGATGCAGATATCACATATGATTTATCGATGGTATATTTTAAAGTATCGACCATATAATTCGATCACAAGAAAGATGTTGATTGTAACAACGTCAGATCGAATGGATGAAGTGGTAAGAAGTATCATCAAGGAAAAGACATGGAATCTATGGGTGACAGGGATTATCATTACAGACAAAGATTTGACAGGACAGCAAGTTATGGATATTCCAATTGTCGCAAATAGGAATACAATGCTTCAATATGCAATCAGAGAGGTAGTAGACGAAGTATTTATTTTGATTCCAGAAGAGCCGGATGAACAGATTCAGAAATTAGTGCAACGATTTGAGGAGATGGGAATTACAGTTGATTTACATATCAATTTATATGAATTAGATGTAGAAAGTGGAAGTAAGTATCTTAATCGAATCGGTAAATATCCAACAATCACATTTGCACAAAGAGAGATTCCATTACATATGATTGTACTGAAACGTTTGATGGATATTCTGGGAGGAATCGTTGGGTTACTGATTACAGCAGTTGTAACGATTGTCTTAGGACCAATGATTAAATTAGAATCGCCAGGACCACTATTCTTTTCACAGAAGAGAGTTGGGCGAAATGGACGTATTTTTAAAATCTATAAATTTCGGTCTATGTATGCAGATGCAGAAGAAAGAAAAAAAGAATTGATGGAACAAAATGAAATGGATGGTCTGATGTTTAAGATGACAGATGATCCAAGAATCACAAAGATTGGGAAGTTTATTCGTAAGACAAGCTTGGATGAATTGCCGCAGTTTTGGAATGTCTTAAAAGGTGATATGAGCCTTGTTGGGACAAGACCACCAACGGTGGATGAATTTGAGCAGTATGAAGGATATCACAAACGTCGATTAAGTATGACTCCTGGATTAACTGGAGTATGGCAGGTAAGTGGACGTAGTGATATTACGGACTTTGAAGAAATTGTTTCTATGGATGTAGAATATATTAAGAACTGGTCTTTGAAGAGAGATATTGAGATTATCTTGAAGACAGTTCAGGTTGTGTTGCATAGTGATGGAGCAAGATAGTAAACGAGGTAGAAATATGAAGGTATGTTTAGTTGGGTCTAGTGGAGGACATTTAACACATTTATATATGTTAAAGCCTTTCTGGGAAAATAAAAAACGATTCTGGGTTACATTCGATAAAGAAGATGCGAAGAGTATGTTAAAAGGGGAAAAAGTATATCCATGTTATTTTCCAACAAACAGGAATATTAAAAATTTAATAAAAAATACGTTTGTAGCACTAAGAGTTTTGAGGAAAGAAAAACCAGATCTTGTGATATCATCAGGGGCAGCAGTTGCAGTGCCATTTTTCTATATTGCAAAATTAATGGGAAAGAAATTAATTTATATTGAAGTGTTTGATCGAATTGACAAACCAACATTAACAGGAAAACTTGTTTATCCGATTGTTGATAAATTTATTGTGCAATGGGATGAAATGAAAAAAGTTTATCCAAAGGCAATTAATTTAGGAAGTATATTCTAGGAGGTATTCTTTTGATATTTGTAACAGTAGGAACACACGAACAACAATTTAATCGTCTGATTGAGGAGATTGACAGATTAAAGGGGAATGGAATCATTAAAGACGAAGTTATTATGCAGACTGGTTACTGTACTTATGAGCCAAAATACTGTGAATGGTCAGAATTACTTCCATATGATCAAATGTTAGAAAATGTTGACAAGGCAGATATTGTGATTACACATGGAGGACCTTCTAGTTTTATTATGCCACTGCAGATAGGAAAAATACCGATTGTTGTGCCACGACAGAAAAAATATGATGAACATGTTAATAATCATCAGGTAGAATTTTCTACAGCGGTGAAGCAGAGATATGGGAATATTATTGTTGTAAAGAATATTAAAAACTTGGAAAAGGCAATTTTAAGATATGATAAGATTGCAAAAAGCATGACTACCGAACTAGAGAATAATAATGAAAAGTTTAATGAGAGATTAGAAAATATTGTTGAAAAGATGTTCGAAAGAAGTTGATAAGGAGAATATTCTCATGTGTAATAAAAACAAAGTATTTGCTGCAGGAATTGTGTCATACAATCCAGATATAAAAAGATTTAAAGAAAATATAGATAGCATTTTAAGCCAGGTAGATAAACTGATTATTATAGAAAATGGGTCAAAAGATAGTGAAGAGATTATTAAAATCATAAAAAGCTATGATGAAAATCGTATTAAGCTGGTTGTAAATTCTAAGAATATGGGAATTGCCAAAGCACTGAATCAGATTATGGTTTGTGCAGAGAAAGCTAATTATGAATGGGTTATTACATTAGACCAAGACTCAGTATGCCCTGAAAATTTGGTAAAAGAATATAGCAAGTATATTGAAGAAGATAATGTAGCAATTATTTGTCCTCAGATACAGGATCGTAGAAGAAAATATCTTGAATTAGAAGAAACAGAAGGAGTTTCTGAAATAGATATGTGCATTACATCTGCAAGTTGCACAAATGTTAAAATATGGAGAGCTGTAAAAGGATTTGATAGTAAACTGTTTATTGATTTAGTTGATAATGAATATTGTAAGAAAATACGATTATATGGATATAAAATTCTTCGATTAAATTATTTAATACTAAATCATGAGTTTGGAGAGATTGAACCAAAGAATACATGGACAGCCAAAATGTTTATTAAATTAAGCAAAATGTTGCATAAAGAAAATATTGGAAAGCTTTCTTATAAGAAAAAGGTATATCCTCTAAGAGTATATTATACATGTCGTAATGTATTGTATCTAAACAAAAAATATAAGAATTATGGAATTATTGGATATGAAGAAAATTATCACTGTCATAATTTTGGAGGATTTATTATTTGTTTTGTATTACCAAGTATTTTAAGAGCAGATAAAAAGATAGAAGTACTAAGAGCAGCAATAAAGGGCATTAGAGATGGAAGAGGCTTAGCAAGAAAAACAGAAGTTTGGGTGAAGTAAAAAGATGCAGATAAGTAAAATATATGCTGGAATTGTAACTTTTAATCCAGAAATTACAAGGCTAAAACAGAATATTGATGCGATCTCTCCGCAGCTTAAAGAAGTAGTTCTTTTTGACAATGGATCCCAAAATATACAACAGATAAAGAAATTATTAGAAAAATATCATAATGTTTATTTGATAGAAGGACATAAGAATAAAGGCATAGCGGCAGCATTAAATGCATTAATGAAATGGGGCTGTGATAAAGAATATCAGTGGATGCTGAGTTTAGATCAAGATTCTGTATGTCAAGAAGATTTTGTAAAAGAGATGAGCAAATATTTGACGATAGAAAAAAGATTAGGAATTGTGGCACCAGTCATAAAGGATAGAAATATTGGAATTGTAGGTCATAATCCAGTAAAGAAAATCCAACATGTAAATACATGTATAACATCAGGGGCATTTTCAAACTTAAAAGCATGGAAGCGAATTGGTGGATATGATGAAAGAATGTTTATTGATTCGGTTGATTTTGAGTATTGCTATAGAATGAGAAAAAATAAATATGGTGTAATACAAGTTCGAGATGTTCAGTTATTACATGAGATAGGGGCAAGTGAAAAGAGAAGATTTCTTTTCTGGAATGTAGTAGTTAATGGGCATTCAGCGTTTAGAAAATTCTACATTGCTCAAAATAATGTATACTATCCATTAAAACATCATTTGTGGTTACATTTCATAAGAGGAAATTTTAGAAATTTGGGATTGATGTTTGTAGTATTGTTATACGAAGACAATAAAAAGGACAAATTAGCAGCAATTATTAAGGGATGGATAAAGGCGTATCGGATAAAAGGAGAAAGAAATTATGCAGATTAATTTCGTTCTTCCCGCAATGGGGAATTCTGGAGGAATTGATGTTGTATACAAATATGCAACACTTTTAAGAGAAGAAGGACATACAGTAACAATTTATAAAGAGATTATAGGAAGAAATATGCATCGATATAAATCAAGAATCAAAAATTGGGTGCATTGTATATATTGTACTGTAAAATCTATGATTACATTAAAAAAGAATAAAAGAGAATATGACAAATATGTGTTGAGCATTAACAATCTTTTTATGAAAGACGCTGATGCGGTGATTGCTACGTCATGGCCATCTGCATATAGAGTAAATAAGCTGAATAAAGATAAAGGCAAAAAGTTTTATTTTATTCAGGATTTTGAAATCTGGGATAACGAAGAATATGTGAAAGAAACATATAAATTACCATTAAATAAAATAGTTATTTCGTCATGGATCAATCAACGAATGAGAGAGGAATTGGATATTGGACCATTTCCGATTGTTTTTAATGGATTAGATACAGATATGTATCATAATACTGGGAAAAGAAAAGAAGACACATCTGAAATAAATTTCTTAATGTTAAACCATATATTACCTAAAAAGGGCGTAAAAAATGGATTAGAGGTATTTCAAAAAGTAAAAAAGAAATATAAAAACTGTAAATTAAGAATGTTTGGAATGTGTGATAATTCGAACCTTCCAGATGATGTAGAATATTATCAGAATCCGACAAAACAAAAACTGCTTGATTTATATTCAAATTCAGATATATTTATTTTCCCTAGCCTGGAAGAAGGATGGGGATTAACTCCATTAGAGGCAATGGCATGTGGATGTGTTGTTGTGGGGACGAATACTGGTTTTGTGTTGGATTTAGGTCAGCACGAAAACAATATGATGATAAGTACGCCAAACAATGTTGATGAAATGGTGGAGAATGTAGAACAATTGATAATGGATACTGAGTTAATGAAGAAAATACAGAAAAATTCGATAGAAACAATTAGGCAGCTTGAATGGAAACAATCCGTACAAAAATTGATTTCTTTCATAGAGCGTTTGTAAGATAAAAGGTGGGATAAAAATTGAAAATTGAAAAAAGAACAATATTTCTAACAGGATATAGTCTATATATACTTACGAATGTATTTATAGAATCAGAACTTGCTGATCTGGGGCCAATGGGGAAAATCCTTAGATTATTAAAATATATGGGAATTCTTTTTGTGATCTTATCCTGTTATAATGATGCAAAACTTGATATAAAAAGAACAAAGATAATAGGAATTCTAATTTTTATTTCACTGATCAATATGATAGTATTCAATGGTGGAACTGCTATTGTTGAAATTGCAATTATTATTGGCTGTTTTGCAATGATTAGAGATAATTTAAAAGATATTTTTAAGTGGAGCATATATAATTTGACAGTAGGTCATATTATTATTATGTTATTAAGTTTCGTAGGAATATTAGAAGATCATATAACAACAAGATGGGTCGGAAGTTATATGGGAAGTTTTTTTGGAGGAGAATATATAAGACATCAGATGGGATTCCTTGCAAGTAATCAGATACCATTAACATTGATGATCGTATATATTATGTTTATTGCTTATAAGAAAGAGAAGATCACTATAAAAGAACAGCTGCTTTTTCTTATATTAAATATGTGCTGTTTTATTTCTTTTGGAGCAAGGGTTTCTTTCCTATTGATAATAGGAGCTTTTTTTGTTTATTGCATTTTGAGAATCAGTGATAAATTCTTTCCTAATTGGACGATTAAAACGAATTTTATATGGATTTTATATCCATTTTGTATGATGATCAGCGTAATTTTAGGGTATTTTTATAATTCTGGTTCGAACTTATGGCTGTTATTAAATGATATTTTTTATAACAGAATAAGATGGGCACATGCAGGATTAAAACATTATGGATTAAGTATTTTAGGGTATGGACTGAAAGCAGGACAAGCAACAGGAACTAATGGAGAAAATCTTGTTGATAATGGATATGTATTAATCTTATTACAAAGAGGTATCATTCTTACGATCATGGTAATAGTGATGTGGAGCTATTTAACGTATATAGCTGAAAAAAACAGAGATAAATATATGGTGCTTTCATTAATTTTAATTGCAGTTGCAAGCTTGATCGATAATCATTTGATTTCGTATAAGATGATACCATTTTATTGTACTTTTATTAGTGGACAAGATGAGATAAAAAATAAAGGAAGAATGTTATTAGACAAATACAAATTTGTTTTTAAATATAAATTTGTGTTAACTAGAAGAAATGTAAGGGAGAGATAGATGGGCGATATAGGCATTGTTGTTTTGAATTATAAAAATTATACAGAAACTATAAAATGTGTAGATAGTATTCTTGAGCAAAAAGAAGTAAAAGTAAATGTTGTAATTGTCGATAATGGATCAGAAAATGAATCGATGGACGCTTTTAAAGAACGTTATAATGACAATGAAGGAATCCATTTAATAGAAAATTCTAAAAATCTAGGATATGCAAAAGGCAATAATGTTGGAATTGATTGGTTAAGACATCAAGGAATCGATTTTATAATTGTTTGCAATTCGGATGTTGTTTTTTCATCTCCATATATTATGAAAGATATGTACGAGGCGCTGACAAAAGAAATTGGAGTAATGATACCTATCATACGTAACCTCGATGGAACCATAGAGATGAGGGCTCAGTACCGAAGAAAATTGTTCTCAATGAGAATTATAAAAGAATTGTTAAAAATGCGTAATTTAAAGAAAAATAAGAATCCAAAAGAGGAAGATAAAAGCAGTAATGCAGCTCAAATTATGGAATTTTTAAAACCAGGAATTCAAACAGATTATTATGTTATTACGGGTAGTGTTTTTGCTTTGACACCAAATTTCTTTAAATATTATTCTGGATTATATCCAGAAACCTTTTTGTATGTTGAGGAATTGGCGACAATGTTATTAGTGCATAAGGCCAGATTAAAATGTGCGATTATTGAAACGAAGGATGTAATACATAAAGGTGCCGCATCTACGGGAAACTCATTAAAAGCAGGTACTGAAAGAAAAAGAAAGATGATAGCAGCAAGCGCTAAGAAAGTTTTCAAGCTAGTATTTATGCCAAGATTTTATGTAGGATGGAAATATAGGAGATAAAAGTGAGCATCATTAATTTTATTAAGTGGAGAATTATAGATAAAAAAAGACAAAAAGAATGGAGAAAGAAAAACTCACACAATTCAGTTGTGCTCAATAGTTTTGTACCATTTGACTGTATCCAAATCGGAAAATATACTTATGGAGAATTGAACATATTGCGTTTAGATGACAGCAGTAATTTGACAATAGGCAGTTTATGTTCTATTGCGGAAAATGTTACGTTTCTATTAGCTGCAGACCATGGGATTTCTCGGATATCTACATTTCCATTTAAGGCTAAAATGTTAAAAGAGACAGAAAATGAAGCCTTATCAAAAGGTGATATTGTGGTAGATGATGATGTATGGATTGGGCATGGAGCTACAATATTATCCGGGGTTCATATTGGACAAGGGGCTGTGGTAGCAGCAGGAGCAGTCGTATCGAAAGATGTACCGCCATATGCAATTGTTGGAGGAGTACCAGCTAAAATAATCAAATATAGGTTCGATGAAAAAATGATAGAACAAATGCTGAAAAAGGATTTTGATCAGATTACGGAAGATATGGTGGCTGAACATAAAGAAGAACTTTATAAAGAATTGAAAAGTGTAGAACAGATTGAGTGGATTCCAGATAAACAGGAACTTTAGAATGGAAAAGATTTAAATAAATTTTACAAAACTTTAGGGAGATACATAGAAGAATGAAAAGTTTAAAAATAAATACGATATTGAATATGATAAAAACATGTTCCAGTATTATATTTCCATTAATTACATTTCCATATATATCCAGAGTATTAATGACTGAAAATGTAGGAAAAGTAAACTTTGGAGATTCTTATGTTAGTTATTTTTCACTGATAGCAACATTAGGAATAACAACATATGCAATACGAGAGTGTGCAAAAGTCAGAGATGATAAAAGAAGATTAGAAGAAGTAGCATCAGAGATATTTTCTATCAATATATGTACGACGATGCTGGCATATGTTTTATTATTCTCATCCTTGTTTTTATTTAGAAGATTGGATGCATATCGAAATCTGATCGTGATCCAGAGCGTTGTAATCGTATTTACAACGATAGGTGCGGATTGGTTAAATAGTGCAATGGAAGATTTTGAATATATAACAATTCGATCTATAGCATTTCAGATTCTTTCTATGGTATTAATGTTTATATTTGTGAAACATCCAGATGACTATATAAAATATGCAGCTATTTCTGTTGTATCGACAAGTGGATACAATATTTTGAATGTTTTTTATAGGAAAAAATATTGTAAATTAACGTTTACATTAAATATTCCATGGAAGAAGCATATGGTTCCTATTTTACTGCTGTTTGTTATGACATTATCGCAGACTATATTTAATAGTTCAGATATTACAATGTTAGGATTTTTCAAGGGAGATTATGAAGTTGGAATCTATAGTACAGCAACCAAAATGGAGAAATTGATTAGCAATATTGTATCATCGATCGTATTTGTGCTAATGCCAAGACTTTCTTATATGTTTGAAGTGAAAGATTATGATAGGATTAATCAATTATTACGAAAAGTATTATTGGCATTTTTAACAATTGGATTACCTTGTTATGCAGGAGCTACAGTGTTAGCAAAAGAAGCTATTTTGATCATCGCAGGAAATGGATATGTACAAGGAACAAGTACATTACAGATATTAATGATTTCATTTCTATTTAGTTTAGTTGGAGGCAGTTTTTTGGGAAATGTGGTATTATTGCCTTCTGGAAATGAAAAGAAGTTTATGATTATATGCTGTATATCAACAATTGTAAATATTATAGCCAATGTATTTATGATTCCACTATTTGGAGCAAATGGTGCAGCAGCAACAACAGCTTTTTCATCTTTTATAATCATGATTATGCTTATAGTTACAATTGATAAACGTATTAAAATAGATAGAATTTCAAAAGTATTTATTGCACCAGTCGTTGGAAGTGTGGTTATGTCCTTATATTGTATAGTTATTAGACAATTAATACAGAATTTATGGATAAAAACCATCGCATGCATTGGTGGTGGCGTAATTATTTATGGTATAATACAATTATTATTGAAAAATGAGATTATTGTCGAGGTAATGAATAAAATCTTACAAAAATGCAAAAGGGGATAGTCGGTCATGTGTGAGGAGAACAAGAAAAAGGAAGTAAATATATTTTTAAATAATATTTATAGATTTGTGGAAAAGGAAATTGCAAAAGGAAAATATGAAAAAGCAATGGCGGCAATTTCAATCGCAGGAGAGATTCAGTATCAGTTTAATCAAGAGTATGTTGATACTGACTTAGAGAAAAATATATCCTTAATCGCAAAAAAAATAAAACCAAGATATGAAAATAAGATATCTGAATTAAAAGTCAAAGAAAAGAATATTCTGTTTTATGATGGATTTGGACTGGATACAAGAGGTGTGGTATTAATGTATTTAAACGCGCTGAAGAAGAATGGATATCATGTTATTTATGTTACAGATAAAAATGCGGTTGAAACTCAGCCAGAAGTCCACAAATTAATGAAAGATGCGGATATTATATGGGAATATATTAATATGAATGATAAATATACTGCCTGGATGGAAGAATTGACAGATATTATCATAAAGAGATGTCCAAAAGCTATGTTCTTTTATACGAAACCCAATGATGTGTCAGGAGCGGTAAGCTTTTCATTATTTGAAGGAAAAATTGATAGACATTTAATTGACCTGACAGACCATGCATTTTGGATAGGTGTAAATTGTAATGATTATTTTTTAGGAAGCAGAGAGATGTCAGCTTCAAATCAATTTTTTAAACGACATATTCCAAAGGAAAAATTGATCAAACTTGGAGTAAATCTTATTGTAGATCGATGTGATACGCATGAGAAGTTACCATTTGATGTAACAAAAGAAAGATATATATTTAGTGGTGGTGCATTATATAAGACACTTGGAGAAGAACAAAATACGTATTATAAGATTGTTGATCATATTTTGCAATATAATAAAGACATTAAATTTTTGTATGCGGGATTTGGTGATGACAGCGAAATGGTCAAAATTTTAGAAAAATATCCGGACAGAGCATATCTGGTGGGTGAAAGAAAAGATTATTATTATTTAATTGAAAATTGCACGTTATACCTTAATACATATCCTATGTTTGGGGGTATGATGATGAAATATTCAGCAAATGCAGGGAAAATACCAATAACATTGAGACATAATGCAGATTCAGATGGATTATTATTAAACCAGCAAGAAGCGAGAATCGAATATGATACATATCAGAATTTGGTGGAAGATGTTGATAAGCTGCTTTCGGATGAATCATATTTAAAAGAAAGAGAAGCATTATTAGAAGGAACAGTTATCACAGAACAGCGTTTTGTAAATAATGTCAGAGGTGTTATTGAAAAACATCAGACGGATTATGAACATGAAGTAATAGAGATTGATACATCAGAATTTCAAAAAGAATTTTATTTACGTTTTGATTTGGAAGAACAAAAATACAAAAGTGTAAATTATATAAACCGATCTCTGTATGGTTCAATGCCATGGATGAATAAGATTTTGATAAAGAAATTTATGAATAAACTAACAAGAAAAAATCACAAATAGGAGAGAAAATTATGGTTGACTTTAATGTACCACCATGTGTGGGAAATGAAATTGAATATGTGAAACAAGCAATCGAATCACATAAGATATGCGGTGATGGTCAGTTTACAAAAAAATGTCATCAGTGGATGGAAGACCGTTTTAATGCACAAAAAGTATTACTTACGACAAGTGGAACAACTGCATTAGATATGGCGATGTTATTGTGTGATTTACAGCCAGGAGATGAAGTAATCTTACCAAGTTATACATTTTCAAGTACAGCTACATCGGCTGTTTTAGCAGGTGCTAAATTAGTATTTGTTGATGTTAGACCTGATACAATGAATATTGACGAAAACAAAATAGAAGATGCAATTACGGATAGGACAAAAGTTATTATTGCAATGCATTATGCTGGAGTAGCATGTGAAATGGATACAATTATGGATATTGCCAAGAGACATAATTTAATTGTGGTAGAGGATGCAGCTCAAGGTGTAATGAGCAAGTATAAAGGAAAATATCTTGGTACAATTGGAACTTTTGGATGTTATTCTTTCCATGAAACAAAAAATTATTCCATGGGAGAAGGTGGAGCATTAGTTATTAATGATCCAGAATATAATGAAAGAGCAGAGATTCTTCGTGAAAAAGGAACAAACAGAGCGAAATTTTTCAGAGGTCAGGTTGATAAGTATACATGGGTAGACTTTGGAGATAGTTATTTACCAAGTGAGTTAAATGCTGCATATTTGTGGGCACAATTATTAAATGCTGACGAAATCAATGATAATCGAATTGCGACATGGAATAGATACTATCAGGGATTACAGACAATGGCGAAGGAAGGAAAATTTGAAATTCCAACAGTGCCAGAAGAATGTGAACATAATGCACATATGTTTTATCTGAAATGCAAGGATTTAAAAGAACGTTCAGAGTTTATTAAATTTATGAAAGAAAAAGAATTATACTGTGTATTTCATTATATTCCATTACATTCTGCACCAGCTGGAGAAAAGTTTGGAAGATTTGATGGGGAAGATGAGTTTACAACAAAGGAAAGCGAAAGATTAGTTCGTTTACCAATGTATTACGGTTTACTTGAAGATCAAGTAGATTTAGTGGTTGAAGGAATCAAGGAATTTTACTCTAAATAAGTTTGATGTTTTAGAGTAATATAGGATAAAAGTTAATTGGTTGATCATATGAGGAGTTGATAGTATTGGAAAAGAATCTTGCAATTATTGGAGCAAGTTATTTACAGCTGCCGTTAATAGAAAAAGCAAAAGAAATGGGATATACCACACATGTTTTTGCATGGAAGGCAAATGATGTAGGAGAAGAAGCCGCAGATAAATTTTATCCTATAAGTATTATAGAAAAAGAAGAAATACTTGAAGTATGTAAAAAGATAGGTATCTGTGGAATTTGCAGTATAGCATCAGATGTTGCAGTAATAACCGTCAATTATGTGGCTGAAAAATTGGGACTGGCTGGAAATAAGATTGAAACAACAGGAAAATGTACAAATAAACATTTGATGAGAGAAGCATTCGAAAACGCAGGAGATCCAAGTCCAAAAAGTATTTTGGTTGATGATAATACAAAATTAGACGAGCTGCAATTAGAATATCCCGTCATAGTGAAACCAACAGACAGAAGTGGAAGCAGAGGAATCTTTAAGTTAGAGAATCCGTTAATGTTAAAAGAGGCAGTTGAGAAAGCCAAGAATGAAGGATTTGAAAATAAAGCATTAATCGAGGAATATGCAAAAGGCCAGGAATATAGCGTTGAATATATTTCTTATAAAGGAAATCATCATTTTTTAGCGTTAACATTAAAACATACAACAGGTGCACCGTACTTTATTGAAACAGGACATTTAGAACCGGCACCAGTTGAAGAAGATGTTTTAGAAAAGGTAAAAAATGTAGTAAGCCATGCATTAAATACACTAGGAATTGAAAATGGAGCTTCTCATTCTGAAATAAAAATAGATAAAAATGGTGAAATAAAAATTATAGAAATCGGAGCCCGAATGGGTGGAGATTGTATAGGAAGTGATCTTGTGCAATATTCTACAGGATATGATTTTGTCAAAATGGTGATTCAGGTAGCTTGCGGAGAAAAACCGGATTTTACGAAAGTAACCGATTCAATGAATGTAGAAAGTATTTTTATCTTTACACAAGAAGATTTAGATGAATATGAAAAAATAAAAAATGAAAATCCAGAAGACATTTTGAAAGTAGTGGATTATCATCCAGAGAATATTGGAAAAATAACAGATAGTTCTAATCGTGCGGGATGTTATATAAGAAAGGCAAAGGTTTTTTAAATTTATGAAAAAAATAATTGTATTTGGAGCAACTGGAAATATAGGAGCATATTTTATTGATTATTGTAAGACAAGATTGCAGGATGAATATGAGATTATTGCAGTTGGAAGAAAATATACAGATTATTTCGAAAAGAATGAAATAAAATATCTGCAGGTGGATATTTGCAATGATTCAGATTTTCATAAATTGCCGACAAAAGATGTATATGCAATTGTGAACCTTACAGGAATTTTACCAGCATATTTACAAAAATATGATCCTTTCATATATGTAGAAACAAATATTAAAGGTTCTTTAAGAATATTGGAATATGCCAGAAAAATTGGAGTGGATAGAGTTTTGTATACACAAACATGGGCTGAGATGGCAGGATATTGGGGAAAAGAAGAAGTACTTTCACCGAAAATGCCTAGAAAGTTGAAATATACAGGAGATCACGCCTTTTATGCGATTACAAAATGTATGATCGTAGATACGATGGAACACTATAAACAGGAATATGGAATTAAAAATTTTGTATTCCGATTACCGAATGTTTATTTATATCATCCAGATACATATTATTATGTTGATTGTAAAAAGAAATTAGTTGCATACAGATATATGATTGAACGAGCTCAAAAAGGAGAAAACATTGAGATGTGGGGAAATCCAAATGCGTTCAAAGATATACTGTATGTGAAGGATTTATGTCAGATGATGTATAAAGCATTATTTGCAGACGTGAATGGCGGAACATATAATGCTGGAACGGGGATTAAAACAACCCTGCGAGAGCAGATTCAAGGAATGATCGATGTTTTTTCAACAGAAGATAATAAATCAGAGATTATAGAAGTACCAGATAAACCAACATTTGACAGCTTTGTTATGGATATATCTAATGCAAAAGAAGAATTAGGTTATCGGCCGGAATATACATATATCAAATATTTAGAGGATTATAAAAAAGAGCAGCAGGCGAAAAGATTTGATGATATGTGGAAAATGAAAAAATAATATGTGATGGCGAAGGGTATTTTATAGTTTATGACAATAGACTGAATGATTTTGAGCTATTATTGAGGATCTAAGTGTAAAGTTACATTTAGGTCCTTAATTTATAATATGAATACGCAAAAATAAATTATGATGTAAATTCATGAATAGACGAAAAGTTTAGAATTGTGTATAATAAACGAAAATAGTTTGTTTAAATTTGAGAAAAATTATATAAGCTTTAAAGAGGGAGACATTCGATAAATATGATGCGAATATCAAATAATGTTTATATCAGATGCAATGAATGTGATAATGTAACATTGGTTGAAGTAGATAATTTAGATTATAAAACTTCTGTGGTGTATGACAGGCCAATGGGTGAGGAAATAGAGTATGATTTTTGTGGAGAAATATACTGTGATAAATGCCATTCTTATATAGAATTTTGTATCAGAGGATATGAGTATCCTGTGGGAGCTTTTAATTTCTCCGATTCAGAGTGTCATGGAGGCTGCTTTATAGATGAGCCAGTAGTAGAAATGAATTATGAATTTGATTTTGACTATTATGATGAAGCTTATGCAGAGTATGAGAGTACGGAATATATCTTAGAATACAATAGGGAAAAAATCAAAAAAATGTCACCGAGGAATTTTGAATATTTTGTTGCTGATATATTCAAAAAACATGGTTTTAGTGTGAAAATTACACAGGCAACAAGAGATGGTGGAAAGGATATTATTGCAACAAAAGCGGATCCCATGCCATATACATTAATTATTGAATGCAAACACTGGGGCGAAAATCATAAGGTTGATGTTAGTGTAGTTAGAAGTGTATATGGGGTTCAGATGGCAATGCAAGCAAATCAATCGGTAATTGTTACATCTTCCAGATTTACGAAAGATGCACGTGCATTTGCTGAAGAACAACAAAATTTAATGACTTTATGGGATATAGATGATTTGCTGAAGCTTACAATGAATGTATAAGATTCCTGAGACCTTAGGAGACATCTTTTGGAAAAATGATACAAAATTTTATAGATTTATCAAATTTCATTGCTTAGTATATGAAAATAGGAGATTTGTACAGAATGATTGTTTCAATTATGAACTCAAGTAGTTATGATTGAGAAAGGTTTTAAATTAAAAGATGGGAGATTAAATATGCTTTATTTTACATTCAATAATATAAGTCAGAAAAATTCTTTGTTAGTACAGGAAAATATAGAGGTATCTGATGTATTAGATGCATTTAATAATAAATTAAAAATGGAATTAGGAATAGGGTTTAACATAATTAATGGTATAAATGATTTGATTGGAATTCCAGAAGTTTCGTTTGTGATAAATAATGATAATGCCAAAATACCAGATAAGTTATTGCAATTTGTATTATTAGAATATTCCAAACATTCGATTGAAAAAATACATAATAAATCATTGCAGGATTTGGGCATGTCAATAGAAATTTATTTGAAGAAAGAAGAAAAAATTAAACAAGTATTGAAAAATATAGAAAATAATAATTCGATTTTACAAGAAGAAGTTTTATTGAAAAATATAACGAATGAAGAAAAACTAAATTGTTTCTCCTCTTTTTTTTCAAAAATAGAAGCAGAAGAAAAAGAGTTGATTATTACAGATCCATATCTATTTAAGGAAAGCAAAAATAAAAAAGAGGATGATGAATATTGTAATATACTTGCCAAAATAATAATGAAAGCTAAAGCGAAATCTATTAGAGTGATAACTAATTATAGAAATTATAATAATGATATTCATAAAAAAATTGAAAATAAATTAACGCAAGACATTAAAATTATATGGAATGATGATTTTCATGATAGATTTTGGATTGCTGATCGAAAAAAAGGTTTTTATACGGGTACATCAATAAATGGATTAGGAAAAAGGATTACATTAATTAACTTATTGTCGAAAGATGAGGTTAAAATAATTATCGATGAATTAAACAAAAAAGAATGTCTATAGAATGACGGCCCCTTCCCCATGAAAATTAATTAAGTGATGTAGATTAAAATTGAGCAATAGGATGGGGACAAAAGGTCAAAAATTAAAAAACAATAATAAAATGATAAGTAAAGTGTATAAACAATGATAGCGGAGGTAAATTCATGGGAAGATATCTAAACAGTTCAACTTCATATGTCTTATACAAAGGACAAACAGAACAGCCATACTTTGTAGATAAATCACAAATGCTATCAGAATTATTTCCATTTTTAGATTCAGGTAATACCCATATATGCATTACACGTCCAAGACGTTTTGGAAAGACAGTCATGGCCAATATGATCACTGCTTTTTTAGGAAAAAAACAGGATTCAGATTCAATTTTTAAATCATTAAAAATATCACAGAATGACTTGTATAATAAATACAGGAATCAATATAATGTAATATCAATAGATTTCAGCAAGATGCCAAGAGATTGCGATTCATATACAGACTATATAGACAGGATCGAAACAAATCTGATCAGAGATTTAAGAAAAGAATATCCACAGATCGAAATTTATGAAGATGATTCGGCAGCAGATGTATTAGAGACGATATTCGAAGAATGTGACCAGCAAAGATTTGTTTTTGTACTGGATGAATGGGATTTTATTTTTCATAAGGATTTTGTTACAGAAGAAAATAAAAAGCAGTATGTGCTATTTTTAAGTAATCTTTTGAAGGATCGTTCATATGTACAATTGACTTATATGACAGGAATTCTTCCGATTGCTAAGTATTCCAGTGGATCGGAATTAAATATGTTTTGGGAATATACAATGGCATCTGAGGCGAAATATAATGAATATTTTGGATTTACAGATTCAGAAGTAGATCAGTTGTATGAGAAATATACGAGGAATACACGAGAGATTCATATTTCAAGAGAAGATTTGAAAGAATGGTACGATGGTTATACGACAAAATCAGGAGAGAGAATGTATAATCCAAGATCTGTAGTTTTGGCATTGACAAATAATAATATTGGAAATTACTGGACAAGTTCAGGACCATATGATGAGATTTTTTATTATATCAGACAAAACATAGATGATGTACAAAATGATCTCGCATTAATGATATCGGGAGAGGCAGTAACAGCAAAGATTCAGGAATATGCAGCAGTTTCGATGAATTTAACGACAAAAAATGAGATCTTTTCTGCAATGATCGTATATGGATTCTTAAGTTACGAGAATGGGGAAGTAAGAATTCCGAATAAAGAGCTGATGAATAAATTTGATGATATGATTCACAAAGTATCCAAGTTAAAAGCACAAAAGTATAACAAGAAGAAGTGGAGGTATGTGCAGAAGCAATTAAAGAAGTCAAAGAAAATATTATACAGTAATGCGGCAACACAGAAATCAATTAATAGTGCAAAATCGGATTTGAAAAAGAGTATAAATAAACTAAGGAGAAAATAAATTTGAAAAAAAGAAAATTAGTGTTTGCAATTACAGCCATCACGGTATTTTCAGCGATGATGTTAACATCAAACACAAAAGCGCAAGCTGCAGCAAAGAAGACATACACGATCACGCCAAAGTCATCACCATATAAAGGAAAGTACAAAAAAGCAAAAGGATACTACAATTCCACAACAAAACAGTATTTTGCGATCCGCTCTTATTTAGAACTGCTCGAAAAAAAGGGTGGAGGAAAATTAGTCATAAAAAAGGGGACTTATAAGATACCAAATGTTTTATATATTCCATCCAATGTTACGATCGAACTCAAAGATGGTGTAACGATTAAAAAGATCATGAAAACCAAAGCAAAGAAAATGAAACCAGGTGGTGGTATTTTTGAATTGTTGGAACCATCGAAAGCGAAGAAAAAGGGTGTGCATGGACGATATAATGGGGTTCATTATGTTAAGATATATTCAACAGGAAAGGCAGTGATCGATCAGGATTATCAGGGAAAAACTGGTCAGAATTGTATTGCACTTGTTATGTGTCATAACAGAAATGTTACGATTGAGGGAATCACATTTAAAAATATGAAATATGGACACTTTATCGAGATGGATGCATCACAGAATGTAAATGTCAATCATTGTACCTTTACAGGATATAAAGCAAGTAAACGTCATACATCCGAGGCAATCAATCTAGATACTCCAGATAAGAAAACAAGAGGGTTTACTCATGGCTGGAGTCAGTATGACTGTACGCCAAATCAGAATGTGCAGATTACAAACTGTATATTTTCAAATCTCGAAAAAGCAATAGGAACACATCAGTATTCTGTAGAAAAATATCACACAGATATCTCAATCTCTGATTGCATGATAAAAAACTGTGTCAGCGGTGGGATTGAGATGATGAACTGGCAAAGAGTGTCTTTGACCAATACGATATTTATGAATATTGGAAAAAACAGTAAAGGAAAATATACTTCCTATAACAGGGATCGTAAGATCAGAGCAATCTTGGTGCGAGGAGGTGTTTCAGAGATTAATATCGAGGATTGTACGTTTCAGAATCTTCCAAGAGTTATGCAGTGTATGCCATGGAAGAACCAGAATACGGCAACGCAATATCCAATGATATATAATCATATTACACAAGAAGAATACCAAAGGATTGCATCGCAGAATAAAGTGCTTCGTGGTGTTGATGTACCATATATTATTGTGAACACACGTTACAACGATTATAATTATCCAGAGAAATATTATTTTTAAAATGGATATTGGGAGATACCTTGATAATATAGATAAGAAGTTTACAAGAAAGGACAAAACAAAAATGAAACAATATGATTATCTAATCGTAGGTTCCGGCTTATACGGAGCCGTCTTTGCACAGCAGGCAACAGCAAAAGGAAAGAGGCTCTTAGTCATCGACAAACGACCAAATATTGCAGGAAATGTATACACAGAAGATATTGAGAAGATCCATGTACATAAATATGGAGCACATATCTTCCATACAAACAATAAAAAAGTATGGAATTACATTACAAAGTTTGCAGAGTTTAATCGATTCACAAATTCACCAGTTGCAAACTACAAAGGAGAATTATATTCCCTGCCATTTAATATGTACACATTCAACAAGATGTGGGGTGTGATCACACCGCAGGAAGCTGCAGATAAGATTGAACAGCAGAAGAAAGAAGCAGGAATCACAGAGCCAAAGAATCTGGAAGAACAGGCGATCAGCTTGGTTGGAACAGATATTTACGAGAAACTGATCAAAGGATACACAGAAAAACAGTGGGGAAGACCATGTACAGAGCTTCCATCCTTTATCATTAAGAGATTACCAGTACGTTTAACATTTGATAACAACTATTTCAATGCACTATATCAGGGAATTCCAGTGGGCGGATATACAAAGATGATCGCAAATATGCTAGGAGATGTAGAAGTTCGTTTAAATACAGACTACTTTGAACATAAAGAAGAACTGGATGCACTAGCAGAGAAAGTAATCTACACAGGTCCGATCGACGCATACTTTGATTACAAATTAGGAGAATTAGAATATCGTTCCGTAAGATTTGAGACAGAAGTATTAGACCAGCCAAACTTCCAGGGAAATGCAGCTGTGAATTACACAGATGCCGAGACACCATGGACAAGGATCATTGAACACAAATGGTTTGAATTCGGAAAAGACGAAGAAGGAAATGACCTTCCAAAGACAGTCATCAGTCGTGAATACAGCTCCGAGTGGAAATTAGGAGACGAGCCATATTATCCAGTCAATGATGAAAAGAATGGAAAATTATATGAAGAGTATAAGAAATTAGCCGAGAAAGAAGAAAATATCATCTTCGGAGGAAGACTCGGAGAATATAAATATTATGATATGGATGCGGTCATTGCAGCGGCGTTAGATATGTGTGAAAAAGAACTGTAAAAATTCGCATATCACGTATTAAGAGAACAAAGAAAGACAGGAGGTTGCTGATGAAAAAATTAAATATCAAAGTCGGTATTTCAGATTTTGCAGAAATCAGAGATAGTGGATGTTATTATATAGACAAATCAGGACTGATCAGTGATCTTCTACAGAATAATACAGCAAAAGTAACATTGATCACACGGCCAAGAAGATTTGGAAAAACCTTGGCAATGAGTATGTTATCTGATTTTCTGGATATCCGAAAGCAAAGTAAAGAACATTTTAAAGGACTTAAGATAGAGAAAGAAGAACAGATATGTGAGCAGTGGATGAACCAATGTCCAACGATCTTTTTCTCAATGAAAGATGTGGATGGGCTTGATTTTGAAAATGCATATCAAAGACTGCAGGCGTTGATTGCCAATCTATGCAAGGAACATACGTATTTACTAGAAAGCAATGAGATCGATCCAGATGATAAAGAGATATTTTTACATTTAAAAGCAGGAAATGGGAATCAGAGTGAGACAACCCTGGCATTTGCCACATTGATGCGAATGATGCACAAGTATTACAAAAGAAAAGTCATTTTTCTGTTAGATGAATATGACGTACCGATCGCGAAAGCGAGCGAGCACGGATACTATGATCAGATGCTTAATATAGTAAAAGGGATGATGAGCAGCTCATTAAAAGATAATACAGACCTTAATATAGCAGTGATCACAGGATGCCTGAAAGTTGCAAAAGAAAGTATATTTACAGGTACCAATAATTTTGTCTCTGACACGATCTCATCGACAAGGTTAAATGAACACTTTGGATTTACACAGAGAGAAGTGGATCAGATACTTGAAGATATCGGGGCATCTGCATATGCACAAGAGGTAAAAGAATGGTACGATGGTTATCATTTTGGATCGGTGGATGTATATTGCCCATGGGATGTGATGAATTATGCATTGAATTACTATCAGGAAGGGAAAAAAGAACCAGTAAGCTATTGGAAAAATACGAGCGGAAATGAGATCATAAGGTCGTTTATTGATTATGCAGGAAGTAATATTACGAGAAAATTAGAAACTTTACTGGCAGGAAATTCTATTGAACAAAAGATAGAAGAGAATCTAACATATGATTATCTCCATTCTTCAGAAGAAAATCTATGGAGTATCTTATACTTAACTGGATACTTAACGAAGGCACAAGAAGACAGCCAAAACAGCTTGGAAAAAGAAAGAACTGCTTTGATCATTCCGAATCTTGAAGTGAAAGAAATTTATCAGAATACGATCCTAAAATGGTTTGATGACAGTGTCAAAGGATGGGAACGAAAGAAATTATTTCAGGCAGTATGGGATGGAAATGAAGAATCATTGTCAGCTGAGATGACAAAATTACTTCGAAAGACCATCAGTTACCATGATTACAAAGAAGATTTCTATCATGCATTTTTACTGGGAATTTTTGCTGGAGCAGGATATTCGGTTGAGTCGAATAAAGAACATGGGGAAGGAAGAAGTGATGTAGTGGTTCACGATGTGGAACAGGGAAGAGTTGCTGTTTTTGAAGTCAAATATGCAAAAACTTTAAATGATATGTCATCGCAGTGTGCCAAAGCTTTAAAACAGATTCAAGATAAAATGTATGCAAAAGATTATGAAGATGAGTATGAAGAGATTGATTGTTATGGAATCTCATTTTACAAGAAACGCTGCATGATCAGAAAAATATAAGAAAAGAGGAACAAGAAACATGAGCGAAACATTTTTACCAGCAAATATTTTAATGCCACAGGTAGATTCTATGAAGAAATGGGCCGTGATCGCTTGTGACCAGTTTTCATCCCAGCCAGAATACTGGGATGAAGTAAAAGAGTATGTAGGAAATACGCCATCAACGTTACATCTAATGCTTCCAGAAGCATATCTTGGAAGTGAGGAAGAAGATGAAAAGATCCGAAAGATTCAATCCACAATGAAGAATTATGCAGATGATCATCTGTTGAAAACTTATGAAAATTCTTTGGTTTATGTGGAAAGAACCTTGCAGAATGGAAAGATTCGAAGAGGGATCGTAGGTGCGATCGATCTGGAACAATATAGTTATACGCCAGAACACGAAGCAAAGATCCGTTCCACAGAGAAAACAGTCATGGAGCGAATCCCACCAAGAATGAAGATTCGTTATCAGGCACCGATTGAATTGCCACACGTGATCTTGCTATGCGATGATTGGAAAAATGAAGTATTAGAAATCGTAACAGAGCAGAAGGAAAATCTTGAGAAATTATATGAATTTGATCTGATGCAGGAAGGTGGACATATCGCAGGATGGCTGGTAGACGGAGAGGTCAAAGAACAATTTTTAGAAAAACTACGATCATATGAACAACAAATGACAGAAAAATATAAAGATTTAAGTGATGATCCAATGGTCTATGCAGTCGGAGACGGAAACCATTCTCTGGCAACAGCAAAAGCCTGTTACGAGAAGTTAAAGAAAAATCATCAATGGGAACATATCAAAGATCATCCAGCGAGATATGCATTGGTAGAACTCGAGAATCTACATGATGATTCCCAGCAGTTTGAACCAATTCACAGAGTCATTACTGGAACAGATCCAGAAGAATTAATACATGCATTAAAAACAGAATGTTGCAGCGAAGAAGGACAAACAATTCGCTGCTATTATGGAAAGAAGGAAGAAGTTCTCCATTTGAATTTACATAAACATCAATTAGCAGTTGATAAAATACAGACATTTTTAGATAAATATCTCAAAGACAATTCAGGATGTATTGATTATATCCACGGAGAAGATGTCTTAAAAGAACTGTCAAAAGAAGAGCAGACGATAGGAATTGAACTTCCAGCAATGGAGAAAGATCAGCTGTTTCCAAGTGTGATGACAGACGGAACACTGCCAAGAAAGACATTTTCCATGGGACATGCTTGTGAAAAACGTTATTATATTGAAGGACGAAAGATTCAGAGATAGACGAGTGCCCAATAATTGCTTTACAAGAAAAACTTTAATGATATCGTGAAATGTGGTATGATAAAAAATAGTGTAAATAAATAATATATACAATAATGGAGGAGAAATCATGGCTATTTTAGTAGCAGGTGGTGCTGGATATATCGGCAGCCATACATGTGTGGAACTTTTAAATGCAGGATATGAAGTTGTCGTAGTAGACAATTTATATAATTCTAGTGAAGAAGCTTTAAAGAGAGTAGAGCAGATCACAGGGAAAACAGTAAAATTTTATGAGGCAGATGTTTTAGACCGTGAAGCATTAGAGAAGATTTTTGATGCAGAAGATATTGATTCTGTGATCAACTTTGCAGGATTAAAAGCAGTTGGAGAATCTGTACAGAAACCATTAGAATATTATCATAACAATATCACAGGAACATTGATCCTTTGTGATGTGATGAGAAATCATGGGGTGAAGAATATTATCTTTAGTTCTTCAGCAACAGTCTATGGAGATCCAGCTTTCATTCCAATTACAGAGGAATGCCCAAAAGGACAGATCACAAACCCATATGGACAGACAAAGGGGATGTTAGAGCAGATTTTAACAGATTTCCATGTCGCAGATCCAGAATGGAATGTCGTATTACTTCGTTACTTTAACCCTATCGGAGCACATGAAAGTGGACTGATCGGAGAAGATCCAAAGGGAATTCCAAATAACTTAGTACCATATATTGCACAGGTAGCAGTTGGTAAACTTGAGAAATTAGGAGTCTTTGGTGATGATTATGACACACCAGACGGAACAGGTGTCCGTGATTATATCCATGTTGTAGACCTTGCCAAAGGACATGTGAAGGCATTAAAGAAATTTGAAGAAAAACCAGAAGTACGTATCTACAACCTTGGAACAGGAATCGGATATAGTGTATTAGATGTCTTACATGCATATGAAGAGGCTTGTGGAAAGACACTTCCATACGAGATCAAACCACGAAGAGCTGGAGATATTGCAACATGCTATTGTGATGCGACAAAAGCAAAAGAAGAATTAGGATGGGCTGCAGAAAAAGGAATTAAAGAAATGTGTGCAGATTCCTGGAAATGGCAGTCTATGAATCCGGATGGATATAGAACAGAAGATTAATTATTTCATTATCATAGCATTAGACAAAAGCTGTCGTAGAATATACGATGGCTTTTTTGAAAAATAAACAGGAGCAATAGAGATGAAGATTGAAAATAAAAGACAATGGGTCGGAGAGTTGTTCTTTTTATTAGGAACAATACTCTATATTACATACTACTTTTTTTATATAGCTTACTATTGGTATGTAGAGAAAGATCCGACAAGACAAATTCCAATGCAAAGACTATTTTATATTGGATTAATCTGTTTTGTGGTCAAAATAATATTAACAAAATATCAATGGAAAGAAGTGATTATTGGAGCAGCAGGAGCTGTTTTGATGTATTTATGTTGGAAAAGCTCTGGAGGAATTGATTACCCCGCAAATTATCTGATCATTCTGGCGATGAAAGACGTAGATCTTAAGAAAGTGATGAAAGCAGTATTTGCATGTGGATTTGTTGGGTTAAGCTACGGTTTTACATGGTTCTTTGTGAATGCACCAGATAAATTAACAACAGTAAAAGATTATGGGCGAGGAATGATAGAAGTACGATATAAGTTTTGCACATGGCATGCGAACACGATTCATCTTATGATCATGGTTTTGATTGTTAGTTTTTTATATGCTTATTATAAGAAAATGAAATGGTGGGCATTTGCGATCATGTTCTATTTCAACTATGAGTTTTATCAACTATCAAAATCAAGAACAGCATTTTATTGTGGATCAGCAGCGATCATTGCCTATTTTATTTTAAGATATGCAAGAAAAATTTATGAGTTTAAGATTTCACTGATTTTATTAGAGATCGGAAATCTTGTAGGGATTTTCTTATCTATATATTATGGACTTTATTCTCAATTGACAGATCCAACATTTATGAGATTAGATCAATTGATCACAGGACGATTGACAGTTGCACGGAACTGTTTTCTTGGAGCTGGAATTCCTCTGTTTGGAAGTAATATTGGTGGAAAGGTTTGTGGATATGGAATTTATACACAGGCCAATGATGGATACGTAACAGAATTAGGAATTGTAAGAACATTGTTGGAATATGGGCCAATTGTGTTTGGACTTTTTTGTGCTTTTATGCTTATAGCTGTATGGGTACTTTATAAAAAGGGATATTTTGGGGCTATGGTGCTTTTAGAAATTGGATTTATCGCATGCGGAGTAGAAGCATATTTTCCAGCCGCTTACAATTTAAAGGCATTTGTATTTGGCCTGGCATTTTATCAGTTGATGGGATTATTTAAGGGAAAAGAAAAAGAAGAGAAACGAGGAAAGGCAGTCAATGCATCAGAATAATCGAATCATTTCATGGATTATATCATTTTTATTTTCAATATGCATGGTTATATCTATAAGTTATGATCAGAGAGATAACTGGTCACTGATCATATGCGATAAAAAACATATGATCAGTGCATTGATCATGACGATGATTCTTACAATGATCGTACATATGATCATGAATGTATTATATTCAAAAGCGGGGAAGTCTTTTATAAGGTTAAAGACTCAAGCAAACAGTGGGATAGGAGAAAAAATATTTGATCATCATCCTATAGCAGTTCCTTGGAGCATTCTGATCGTTTTATGGCTTCCAAATTATATTTTGTATTTTCCGGGTTGTTTAACTTATGATATTATACGACAGTATGAGCAGTTTTTCAGTGGAAATCTGACGAATCATCATCCTGTATTGACGACATTGTTTGAAGGGATGTTTGTCAAATTTGGAAGAAACATTGGATGTCAAAATGTAGGAATCGCAGTGTATCTGTTATTTACATTGTTATTTACAAGTGGTGTTTTCGCAATATGTTTTTATTGGATGCATAAGAAGAATACAAAGTATTGGATTCGCTTTACAGGAGTGGCATTTTATGGATTGTTTCCTATCTGGTCGGCATATGCAAGGACAGCAGTAAAAGACACATTATTTTATCCAATATTTGTTTTATTTGTGTTATTTATATTTGATATAGTATTAGAACCAGAGAAGATATTTGATTCAAAAGTTAAGAGTATTTTGTTTTTAATAGTCTCTTTATTATTATGTTTGGTCAGACACAACGGGTTTTATATATTAATTTTTACGATGCCGTTTTGTATTGTAGGTGTAAAAAAATATCGAAGACAATTGATAGTTTTATTTATAATAATGGTGGCGTTTTGGGAGGTTTACCAAAAAGCAATTCTTCCCATGGCAGGTGTGAAGCCTGGCGGAAAGCAGGAGATGCTCTCCATCCCTTTTCAACAGACAGCGAGATATGTAAAATATTATGGAAATGATGTTTCGACGGAAGAGGAAAAAGTGATTCGAAAAGTATTAGATTACGATACGATCGGAAAGAATTATGATCCAGATCTTTCTGACCCAGTAAAGAATACTTACAAACAGAAAGACGAATATTTAAAAGATTATTTTAACATATGGTTTGAAATGCTTAAGAAGCATCCGACGGCTTATATTCAGGCAACGTTAAATGGGACATATGGATATTGGGGTTATATGACAGAAATAAGATATCCATATGGATATTATGTACAGCCAGAAAGTATGGATGCATACCAAAAAGAATATAAAATATATTATTCAGGAAAAACAAAATATATCAGAGATATATATCATGGGGTTTTAGATACAATATATCAGAAAACTCCATTCACATTATTTACAAAACCGATGATGTATTTATGGATTTTGATTGGATTGCTTGGCATGGTATGTTCTTTTAAAAAGACGATCAGATATTGGATTGCATTTTTGCCAGTAGTGACATCATTCCTTATATGTCTGGCATCACCTGTAAATGGCGATATGCGATATATGCTTCCGATTACAGCGAGTACGATTTTATATGTTGCATTTGTAAATGAAATAATATATAAAGAATATAATGAATTTTAACAAAGGAGAATGCGTAATGGAAAAAATTGCAGTATTGATTCCGTGTTACAATGAAGAAAAGACAATTAAAAAAGTAGTGGAGGATTGGAAGAAAGAACTTCCAGAGGCAACAATCTATGTATATAACAATAATTCCACAGATCGTACAGTAGAGATTGCAAAAGAAGCAGGAGCTATTGTAAGAAATGAGTATCAACAGGGAAAAGGAAATGTGATCCGAAGGATGTTTCGAGAAATTGATGCGCAATGTTATATCATGATTGATGGAGATGATACATATCCTGCTCAATTTGGACGAGAAATGGCAGAAAAAGTTTTAGAATACAAGGTGGATATGGTTGTAGGGGACAGATTATCATCTACTTATTTTGAGGAAAATAAAAGACCTTTTCATAATCTTGGAAATAGCATGGTGAGAGCTGCAATTAATCATCTTTTTAAAAGTAATATCCGGGATATTATGACTGGATATAGAGCTTTTAGCTATCAGTTTGTTAAAACATTTCCAGTGTTATCCAGGGGATTTGAAATCGAAACTGAAATGAGCATTCATGCAGTAGATAAAAATATGTTGGTTGATAATGTGATCATTGAATATCGAGATAGACCAGATGGAAGTGAATCCAAATTAAATACTTATACAGATGGTATGAAGGTATTATTTACGATCATAAAACTGTTTAAAGGTTATAGACCATTTCAGTTTTTTGGAAGTATGGCATTCTTGCTTATGATCATTGCGGCAGGATTATTTATACCCGTATTTATGACATATCTTCATACAGGTCTGGTACCGAATTTCCCAACTTTGATCGTAAGTGGATTTATAGCACTTGCAGCGTTGCAGGCATTCTTTTCTGGATTGATTTTAAGTACGATTGTACAAAAAAATAGGCAAGATTTCGAATTTAAATTACAGTTGATCACAAACAAAATAGATAATGAGAAAGATAATTAAATATGCAAGAAAGATCAAGAAAAGAGAAGAATATATTATATATTGTAGTGCCTTGCTATAATGAGGAACAAGTATTAGCTGAAACATCCAAACGATTAAAGGAAAAATGTGAAATGCTGATCCATGATGGTAAAATAGCGAAAGAAAGCAGAATTGTTTTTGTGGATGATGGATCAAGAGATCATACGTGGAATATGATCGATGAATTTCATAAAATGGATTCTATATTTTCAGGAGTGAAATTATCCAGAAATCGTGGGCATCAAAATGCATTGCTGGCTGGTTTGACAATGGCATCAGAGAAAGCAGATATTGTAATATCAATGGATGCGGATCTTCAGGATGATATCAATGCTGTAGATCAGATGATCGAAAAATATTATGAAGGCTGTGATATTGTATATGGTGTTCGAAGTGCCAGAGATACAGATACATTTTTTAAGCGTTTTACGGCAGAAGCATTTTATAAACTGATCAATAAAATGGGCGGAGAGCTTGTTTACAATCACGCAGATTACAGACTGATGAGTAAGCGGGCATTAAAAGGATTATTAGAATTTGACGAAGTTAATATCTTTCTTAGAGGGATGGTGCCGATGGTTGGTTATCAGAGTGATATTGTCACGTATGAGAGAGCTGAGAGATTTGCAGGAGAAAGCAAATACCCATTGAAGAAAATGCTTTCTTTTGCATTTGAAGGAATTACATCGTTGAGTGTAAAACCAATCAAAATGATTTTTAATGTTGGAATTTTAATCTGTATAATTAGTGTTTTGGCAATCATTTATTGTCTAGTACGGCATTTTACAAACAACACGGTAAGTGGTTGGACTAGCCTTGTTATGTCGATATGGTTTTTAGGTGGTTTACAGCTGATCGCGATTGGGATGGTTGGACAATATATTGGAAAAATATATTTGGAGACAAAGGCCAGACCTAAATTTATTATTGAACAGGTATTAAATGACTAGGAGAATGGAGATGAAGATAAAAGATTTTATATACAAATATTCGATTAGATTGTTTATTTTGATCGTAGCATATTTGATCGTAAGTTTTCCATTTCAATATACACAAGAAAAGATGAATGACGTTTCTCAGCCAGTTAGGTGGCTGGGGACGTTGTTATTTTTTATCATAGCTTGTTTTATCGTAAGATACAGAAAGAAATTAGAAGCTGTTTTTGCAAAAAAATCGTTATTTTTTATCATCTTTGTGATGATTTTTGCATTGCAACTGATGACAATCTATGTATTTAAGATACAGCCAGTGAATGATTTGTTATATTTGCATGATGAAGCAATCCGAATGATTCAAAATCCTATGATTTCGTTACAGCGTTTTGGTGGGTATTTTGCACATTATCCGAATAATTATGGATATTTACTAATCTTATATTGCTATTATAAATTGTTGGTGTCTTGCGGTATTTCTGTCGGAAGTCTGGTTCTTGCGGGAAATTTTTTGAATTTATTAGTAATTGATATTGGAATTTTATGTGGATATATTGCAATACGCATAGTTAAAAATATAAAACTGGCTAACATATGGATGTTGTTGTTTTTACTGAATCCGTGGACGTATTTCTGGATTGCTTATTATTATACACACACGATATCATTTGGTATGATCATGGTGTTGCTGTTGTTGTTTGTGCTAATACATAAAGAAAAAGACAATTGGAAGGGCATTTTGTACAGTGCTTTTTTAGGAATTGTAATTTATATAGGAATTAAGATCAGGATCACCAATTTGATTCTCTGTATTGCAGTGGGGATCACGTTGTTTATCTTTTGGAAGCAGTATAAGTTTAAAGTAAGACATATGTGTCTGATTCTTGGAATGGCAGCAGGAATTGCAGTTTCTGTTTTTGGATATCAGTACAAATTTCAGAATATGATACCGAAACAAAACACACAAGAATTTCCAGCAACACATTGGTTAATGATGTCCTCTCATGGAGTTGGGCGATATGATAGTGGTGATGTGTGGTTTACTTCACAACTTTCAACGCAAAAACAAAAAAAAGAAAAGACAATTGAAAAAACAATTCATAATTATAAAGAGCTTGAGATAAAGGGAACTTTACAGTTATCTGGAGTGAAGTTAAGAGAAGTCTGGCTGACAGGAGATGATGATTTTACAAAAATGTCTTATGTTTCAACAGATTATGGAACAGCAAACGAGTTCTTAAATGGAAAGCACAATGGATGGATCTTAATGTACAGCTATCTGATGCGGATGGCGGTCTGGTGCTTTGCATTAGTGGCAGCGATTGGAATGCTCAGAAAAAGAAACCCATGGAATTATGTTGTGATGCTTACATTACTTGGAGGAATGATCTTCCATGTATTCTGGGAAGCAAATCCAAAGTATAGCATATGCTTTATGGGTGTAATGATGTTTATGATGGTAACAGGAATTGAAAATCTTTGTGAAGAAGAAAAGAAAGAACAAAAACAAAAGATTTCAATGGGGAATGTTATGTTATGTTTGGTCGGAATCGGATTGATTGTATGTTTGCAGCCAATGCATAATTATTTAAAACAAAATCCAGAGGCGTTAGATCAATCTTATGCAGCTAGTCAGTTTGCACAAAGTCAGACGTTGAATCTGTCATTGAAGAAGAATGAAGCAATAAAACAAAGTTTTCTTACAAAAATCAGGTTTCAGAATATTACATTCAATTTATTAAATAATGAGAATGATTTTACTGTGCGTCTGCTTGATGAAACAGGAAAAGTAATGGAAAGCGCACGACAAGATCAATTATCTTATGCGCAAAATCAATATGAGTGGAAGTTAAACAAAGTTAAGAATTCTGGGACATATGCAATAGAGATTGTAAATCAGAAAAAAGATCAAAAATACAAACTTCCGGTATACTGGACTGGAAATTATGATGCATACCCAAATGGATGTATGTATAGGAGTAACAAGAAGATTGGGAAAGCAGATCTGGTATTTCGTGTATATCAATAAAAATTTAGAAAGAAAAATGCAGATGTATAATTTGAAATACATCTGCATTTTTTATACCATATTGTATTATTGCCAATCCGTAGCTTTTACCCAATTTTCATAATCATTAAAATATTCATACATTCGAATCGCACCACGGTCAAAATAGTTTTTAAAGATCAGAGTATGCTTCTTCTGAGCGACATCAGAAGGGAGTTTTGCAAGACCTTCTGGAATAGCATCCTGTGTGTAGAATTTTTCAAAGTAATATAATTTATCGTAATGCTCAGCATTTTCATGACTTACAGCAGTGACTAATTCATCTGTTTTTTTATGATGCTGATGTCCGTATTCGCCATCAGGATTGTGTGTTACGATCTTGCTCCAGTTACGATAATTCATGACACGCCGGATATCCTGTGTGATATAGTTAGTATAAGGATCCCATGCAACCTGATGTCTGCGATAGAGGTCAGGATAGCGGAGAATCACATGTTTTGCCCCGATATCATTCATCGCAGAGTCAAAATCCCTAGCTCGACTATCATAAGAGCCATTGGTTAGGCAAACAACAAAATAGTTATTTCCAGTTTCTTTTAATTCTTTAATTTCCTGAATCATATTTCCACCACCCCATAAGAGGTCATCATCTGGATGGGCAATGATCATCAGACGGTCTCCATCTTTTAAGTCAAAATAATCCAAAGCTTCAGTAGATAATAAACCATTTTCAGCAGTGACAGTGATCGTGATATTGCACTTTCTGCTTGGATTTTTTATAGAAGTTGCGGTGATCACAGCAACACCAACTCCACGGGTAGTTACATGACCATTCTCATCGACAACGGCAACGGTATCATTGTTTGTGCTCCATGTAAGTTTTTTGTCAGATGCATTCCATGGTTTGAAATTCACAGATAAAGTCCTGAAAGTTCCGTAAGGCATACTAATCTTTTGATGCCTTGTTGTTAATTTCTTTAATGGAATCGTTACATGAAAACGTCGTTTCAAGATAACTTTTTTATATTTTGCAGTCATTGTTATGTTGCCTTCTTTTAAAGGTGTGATAACACCAGATTTACTGATCGTGGCAATGGATTTATTGCTGCTTCGAAAAGTAACGGAAGCAAGAGATGCATTCGCAGGCTTGAGAGAAACATTCCAACGATATTTGTTCGGATATTTGATCAGTGTTTCAGAAGCAGCATCTTCTTCACAGGAAATTGCTTTGATGGCAATTTCAGGTGTTACTTTTACTTTAATAGATTTTTTTGCAATGACCTTACCAGATTTTGTTCTGACCACATGACGGATCACTGACTTACCGGTTTTCTTTGGTGTCAGGATACCTTTTTTTGATACTTTTACAACTCTAGGATTAGAAGATTCCCATTTGATTTTGTAGGAAGCTTTTTTCTTCTTAGAGTATCGAACAGATAGTGTCTGGCTGGATTTTAAAGGTAACTTGATAGATTTTTCTGCATTGGTAAAATAGATTTTAAATTTTTTACCTTTGGCATATGTCTGGTGAGGACATAAGATAACAGACATGACAAGAAACAGATTCAGGCATGCCAGTTGTAAATATTTGCGTTGAACTTTCATTGATCACATCCCCTTTTTGTTTATTTGTAAATTAGCTCAAACAGGATAATTATAGACCGGTTGGCAAAAAAATACAAGGTTTTGCGGTGTATATAAAGTAAAAGTTTTTACAAAAGTATTACGTTGTGATATAATACAGGTCAGTAAAATTAAGAGGAGTAAGATTGAATGAAGTTTACAAAGGAACATACAATGCAGATGAAAGGGATTGCGATTATTATCCTGTTGTTTCATCATTGCTTTTTGAATGCACAGCGTTGGGCTACGGTTCCGTATGAGAAACTTGCGACGACGAAGGGATGGGGGTATTACCCAATTTCGTTTGCACCATTTTCTTCTCATACGATACAATATCTTGCTAGTTTTTCAAAGATATGCGTAGCCATGTTTGTTTTTATGACTGGATACGGAATGTGGGTTTCTTATGAGAGTCAGAAAAAGAAAACAACGATGAGTAATTATATAAAGAAACGAATGGTCACATTAATGACAGGATTTTTGATCATTTTTGTTGTGACAGAGATTCTTGCGATTCCAACTGGACGCTTTATAGAAGTTTATGGACATGATTTTCGTAGTGTGGTCTATATGATCATTGATGCATTAGGATTAGCAAAATTACTTGGAACACCGTTATTTTGTCTGACATGGTGGTATATGAGTCTTGCGATCGTTTTGATCATGATTTTTCCATTTGTACATTCAATTATGGAAAAATATCAATGGGTCGTGGTTGTTGCATCTATTATCGTTCCAAGAGCTTGTGGATTTGGACAATCAACAGATTTGTTCCGATATCTATTAGCATACACACTGGGAATGTATTTTGCACAACATGACTTGCTTGCGAGAATAAAAGAAAAATTTATGGAACAGAATGTGGCAGGAAAACTGTTGTCTCTGATAGTATCATTGATAGGTTTGGCAGTTATCATAAAATGCCGACAAAATGCATGGATTGGATGGAAATATCTAGATTTTTGGGATGGCTTTGCAGCAATGTATGTGATCGTAATTTCATATATTTATATATTAAATGGAAAATGGATCGTAAAAGGATTAGGCTTCCTTGGAAAACATTCTATGAATATTTTCTTGATTCATTCATTTTACAGAGACGTATTTTTCCATGAATTTACATATTCATTTTATTATGCATGGTTGGATTATATAGTACTTATGGCAATTTCATTGGTGACATCGATTGTATTAGAATGGTTTAAGAAATTAATTCGATATGAGAAGTTTATAGATTGGGTCAAAAGATTAGTAACAAAAGAAGGAGTAACAGTACATTGAAAAAAGAAAAGAAATCATCAATATTTTGGATATTGATCATATTTTTTGTATTATTTTCCATTTGGCAGTTATGGGTGCCGGAAGCACTGGATGATTGGCGATGGGGAAGTGAAGTAGGGATCATGAGATTAAAAACGTGGTTTGAAGGATATAATGGACGTTACTTTGGAGATATTTTGGTCATTGTTTTAACAAGATTGCCGATCGTATTGAGAAGTATGGCTATTTCTGGGATAATGACTGCAATGTTATACTTGATATATCAATTGACAGAATATAAGATATTATCATTTTTAATTTGTGTTTTTTTTGTAGTCAATATTCCAACAAGCTTAATGAGTCAGACGTATGGATGGGTATCAGGATTTTCAAATTTCTGTGTTAGTGCAACGATGATTCTTGGATTTTTGCTATATCATATATCTATTTTCAAAGAAAAGAAAGTGTCGAAGTTGAAAACAGGGATTTCAATGATCAATGCATTTCTTGGAAGCTTGGTTCTTGAAAATTCAACGGTATATCTAATTGTACTAAGTATCGCTTTTTTAATTATTTATGGTGTACAATATAAGAAGCTGCATAAAGGAATGTTACTTCATTTGATCATGGTTGGTATTGGTGCATTTTGGATGTTCTCGAATAGCGCATATCGTATGGCTGCGGCACATACATCACAGGGAACAGGAAAAGAGATCGCAGCGTTTGAATTAAGCTTTGAATGGTTTGCCTCTGCATTAAAGGTATACGCAGACACGATCATTAATTATTGGATCATGCCGAATCATTTATTAAATATAGTGACATGTGGATTGATTTTGATATTGATTCAAAAGAGAAAGAAGAAAGGACAAGGATTGTTCTTGCTTCTGTTCAGTGTTTTTTTAGCATTTTATATATTTAATTTTATGAATCTTGGTATATGGAAAGATTATTTGGCATGGGGCAATGCAGCGCAGGCTGTAATAGCAACGACGTATTGTTTAGCATTGGTGGCTTTTAGTGCATGGTTTATTACAGATTTTAAGGATAAGGTGATCGTTCAGATCATTTTATGGTCACAACTGATTTTAATGGGACCATTGATCGTTGCAAGTCCGATAGCAATTCGTTGTTTTTATGTAACATATATCTTTTTTGTTTTATATCTTGGAGTATTGCTATCGTATAGTATACGAAGTGGACTTTTAAAGATAAGCAAAGGATATTTAAACACAGGGATCATGATGTGTATTTTCTTTGTGATGATCGGAAATATTGGTGTATATTATTTTGTTCATGGACAAGTGAATGACAGACTTCAATATATACAAACACAGATAAAACAAGGAGAGAAGAAGATTGAATTAAAGGAAATACCACTTGGAGATACATACTGTTATGGTTTAGATGTATATAATCCAGCATGGGTATGGCGTTATAAGATGTATTATAATATCCCAGGAGATATTGAATTGAAATTCCCAGAGAGATAGGAGTAAGTGATGAGAGAGATAAAAGTAAGTGTTATCATACCAATTTATAACGTAGAAGAATATTTGGAAGAATGTCTGCAATCAGTTGTAGATCAGACATTAGAGGATCTGCAGGTCATCATGGTTGATGATGGTTCTTTGGATGGAAGTACAGACATTGCCAAGAAATTTGCTAGTCGATATGATCATTTTGAGTATGTAAGACAGGTAAATGGTGGACTTGGAAATGCGAGAAATACAGGAGTGAAGTATGCAAAAGGAAAATACATTATTTTTCTTGATTCAGATGATATTGTTCCAGATGATGCATACGAGAAAATGTATCTTGCAGCAGAGAAAAATCATAGTGAGATGGTAGTTGGAAGTGTTGCGAGATTTGACTCAAAGAAAGACCATGTATCGAATCTGCATGAAATTGCATTTAGAAAATATATCGATAAAACACATATTACAGACAATACGGATCTGATTTATGATACAACCTCATGGAATAAATTAATTTTGAAAGAGTTTTGGGATCGTAATCATTTTGAATTTCCAGAGAGAATTCTCTATGAAGATATTCCAGTAACGATTCCTATGCATTATCTTGCTAATAATGTGACAATGGTGCAGGATGTCTGTTATCGTTGGAGAATTCGTGATGGAGCTAATAAGTCTATTACGCAGAGAGCAGATGACTTTACGAACATGAGAGATCGTATTACCGTTTTACGTATGGTAGATAAGTTCTTTGAGGAGAATGTCAAAGAACAAGAATTATGGGATGCAAAATATTATAAATGGTTATATATTGATCTGATGATCTATGTGAACAACTGTATTTATCTTTCAGATAACAGAACACTCGAGATGATGAAGATCATTAAAGATTATATAGAAGAAACAATTCCTTTAGAAACGATCGATAAGTTACCAGTTTTATATCGTGAAAAATATGTGGCTTTGATGAATCTGGATGAAAAACGATTAGTAAAACTGCGTCAATATGAAGTTGATAATTATAAGAATTTAAAGATCGTGAAAAAGGGCAACAAATATATTGGAAAATTCCCGAAAGCGATCGTAACTGGTGATAAGGCAGATATGACAGAGGCATTAGATCAGTGGAGACTTACTCAATTGATTTATGATGTGGCATGGCAGAAAGAGCAATGTGTGATCGAAGGATATGTATTCTTACGAGGATTATCTGTGCCAAATGTAAATGTACAAAAATTATCAGCACATTTGGTATGCTTAAGTACAGGAGAGAAGATTCCACTGGAAATACAAAGTATTAAGTCACAATATGCACAGAAGAAATTTGGCTTAAAAATTGATAACGAGACAAAACAGATCCATTTAGCAAATTATAAAGGTTGTGGATACCGGATCATACTGGATGCAGCCAAGATCAGAGAATTAAAGCTTGATGGAGAATACCATATATTATTAACTTATGAGAGAGACAGATGGAAGAAAGAGACTATTTTAAGAGGAATCTTAAAATCTCTTGGTAATAAATTGGACAAGAAAACATATTTTAAAGATCATATGCTGATCGAACTTAGCAAGTCTTACAGATATGATTTTAAAGTAAAAATTTCACAAAAGAACATCGAATTAAATGATATGAAATTGGACGGTGATCAGTTAAGATTAAAACTTTCTGAGAAAGTTGATGCATTATATGAAGCGAAAGATGCACATAATGCGGAAATCTTAAAAGCAGCTATAACACAGGAAGATGTTTCTGTGGATATTTCAGATATTCCAGAAAATAAACGATATATTGCAGTTAAAAAAGGTAATTTATTTATTCCTGTATACAAAGAAAAGAAAAAGAGAATCTTTGTAGAAAACCAGAAGAATCAGTTAGTAGAAGAAACATCAGGAGATCATAGATGTTACTTGTTAAATCGAAAGGCAGTACCTGTGATACGAGATGTAAAACAGAATGAGGAACAGTTTTCATTTGAGATCATAAACAAAAATATCGGTAACTGGCAGAGAGCAACATTGTATGTAGAAGATCCATTAGAAGAAGAAAAGATTATTCTTGGAACAGGATCCGTGAATCAACATGGAGAAGAGGAGAAAGTTGTCATTTCTTTAAGTTTAAAGGACGAAAAAATCATCAAGAATCTTTATGCAAGACGTCGTCAGGTGTTTATTTTATATGAAAATAATGAACAGCAGAAGGTATGTGCACTTGGTGGGGAACATAAAGTTTTTGATAAAAAATACTACACGAAAGAAAGAAGATATCGATTTATTATTGATCCAGAAGATGATTTTCTGTATTTTACTACGCTGAGGGTCAAGGAATTCCTGACAAGAAGTGCGAAGAAAAGAGCTTTTGTCAACAGATTCTTATATCCGTTATTAAGACTTCTTCCATTAAAGAAAAAATGGATCGTATTTGAATCTATGTGGGGAAGTAAATTTAGCTGTAACCCTAGATATTTATATGAATATATTGATAAGAATCATCCAGATTATACGTGTATCTGGTCATTAAAAGATGAATGCATTCCGATCACGGGAAATGGTATTAGAGTCAGAAGACTATCTTGGAAGTATTTATATTATATGGCAAGAGCAAAATACTTTGTGAATAATGTAAATTTTGCTGATTCTTATGAGAAGAGAAAAGGGCAGATTGAAGTACAGACGATGCATGGAACACCATTAAAGACAATTGGATTGGATGTACCAGGCGATTTCCCTACAAAGAAATCAGAAAAGAAGTACATTAGAAAGTGCAAACGTTGGGATTATCTGATCGTGCAAAGTAAGTTTGTTGCGGATCTTGCACCATCTGCATTTAAATTTGAAAACACGATCATGGATACTGGATATCCAAGAACAGATATTTTGTATTCTTCTAATAACGAAGAAGAAATGGGCAGATTAAAAGAAAAATTAGGACTTCCAAAAGATAAGAAAGTCATCATGTATGCACCAACATGGAGAGTGCGTGATAAGTTTGAATTAATGCTAGATCTTGAGAAGATGAAGGAAAAATTTTCAGATGAATATGTATTGATCTTAAGACTGCATCACTTTTCAGCAAAAGGTTGGAAAGGAGTTCCAGCAGATGGATTTGTGTATGATCTTACGGATTATGAATCTATTGAAGATTTATATATCATTACAGACATCCTGATCACAGATTATTCTTCTGTAATGTTTGATTATGCAGTTCTCGACAGACCAATGTTATTCTTTACATATGATCTGGATGAATATAGAGATAAGCTTCGTGGATTTAATATTGATATCGAAAAAGAAGCACCAGGACCATTACTATATACGTCTGATGAGGTGTTAGATGCGATTGAGCATCTGGATGAAACGATTGAAAATTCAAAACAGAGAGTCGATGCATTCCATGAAACATACATTCCATATGAATGTGAAAATTCATCTGAAAAAGTATTTAATATGATGCAGGGAAAATAAAAACAAACAATGCCATAAGGCAGAACAATCTTTAAGAAGGTCATTGAAAGGTTTAAGAAGGAAACATGGATAAAATAAGAAAAATTATTCGATTTGTAAAAAGATTATTTCCAAAAACTCCAAAGATGAAATTTATCTATGCCTGGTATTATAAACATGGCAAGATCAATGAAAAACAAGCACTCTTTGAGTCATTTCACGGCAAGGATGTGTCAGATTCATCCTTGGCGATCTTGCAGGAGTTTTTGAAAATGCCGGAATCAAAAGATTTCAAGATCTATTTTGCGACGAATGATAAGAAACGTGATCAGAAATTTATTGATTCTATCGGATTGAAGGTAGAACTTGTAGATATTGCAGATTTTAAATATGTAAAAGTGCTTGCAACATCCAAGTATCTGATCAATAACAGTTCTTTTCCGGCGTATTTCATTCGAAGAGATGAACAGGTGTACCTACAGACATGGCATGGAACACCGTTAAAGACATTAGGAAAACGAATGCGTTTTGGAATTGAATCCATGTATAATGTGCAACATAATTTCTTACATGCCAACTACATCATGTTCCCAAATGAATTTACAAGAAAAGCGATCATGGAAGATTATAATCTGGAAGCTTTGTATACAGGAACTGTTGTGATGAATGGATATCCAAGAAACAGTATTTTTATGGATCATGAGAAAGCTGATCAGGTAACAAAGAAACTTGGAAATGAAGATTATACAACGATGGCATATATGCCGACATGGCGTGGACAGAGTAATCATGATGTGAATACCTCTGAATATAGCAGAGAGATCAATCAGCTGTTACATTATCTTGATGAGAATTTAAAGGATGATCAGAAATTATATGTAAACTTTCATCCAATTGTGCAGAAGTTTGTAAAGATGGATAATTATGAACATATTTATCCATTTCCAAGTGGTGTTGACAAATATGAATTTTTGAATAGTGTTGATGCACTGATCACAGATTATTCAAGCGTATTTTTTGATTACTCGATTACAAGAAAACCAATCATATTATATATGTATGACTATGAAGAATACATGCACGATAGAGGAATGTATTTTGATATCAAAGAATTGCCATTTAGAAAGATCTATGACAAGGAAGCATTAAGAGATTGTCTGGTCAACGAGACATTCCGCGAGGATTCTTATGAAAATGATATGGAATATACAGAAAAATATATTCAGTATGATTCTATTGATGCTGCAAAGAATATGGCAGAACTTGTTTTTCATGGAAATATGTGCGATATGCCAACGATCGATTACAGTTTTAACAAAGAAAAGAAACGAAGAGTTTTGCACTATCCAAATGTAAAAACAGCACAGACGATCGATACGATCGCACAGATTGCTAAGAAAGATGAAGATGTAGTGATCTTTGAAAAACGTTTCTTCAATCCAGAATTAAGCAGTCATTTACATGATAATTATCTTGATGATTTTGATTATATTTTTATTACACGAACACTTCCAAGAACCTATGCAGAAGAAGTGTTAAAGAGAAAGAGTGCCAAGGTCAGAAAAGAACTTCATAAGAGGGAGATCAAGAGATGCTTTGCAGATCTTCCAGTATATTCAAAGTTTGAGACAGAATACTATCATGGAGAAGCAGGAGAGACATTTTCTTTCAATAAGAAAAAAATGATCAATGCATCCATGCGAGTAATGGAAGACCATTTGGAGATTAAGTTTGAGGAAGGCAAGAAAGGTCAGCCAAAGAAGCTGTTACTTGTAAATAAGAAAAGTCAGATCATTTATACAAGGGATCTAACAGAAAAAGAATGGAAAGATCATTGTATCAAGGAATATTTTGATGAATTTCTTTCGCTTGAAATTGCAGATATGAACGGAAGATATCAGTTGATGATCGAATTAGAAGATGAAAATGGCAACAAACTGCCATATTTCTTTGTAGATCGTAAAGAATATGCAAAACGCAAAGAAGTGATGGATGAATTAGATAAATCTTCTGTATATATGACAGGGATCAAGAAACATGATATTACTTATCAGAATACATTCGAACCTGCGGATACAAGTGTGATTCCTTATATGAATGAAGTAGATGGAAGATTTTCTGTATTTATGGGAGATCAGGCACAGTTATCTGTTCGTAATATGCGTGGACAAGTACTGAAATTCAAGATCAAGGGTTCAAAAGTTCATGTGAAAATGAAATATAAAAACAAAGAAGCTGGAATCAAAAATGTCATATTATCATATCGAAGTAAAGTGGAGACGATCGATTATCCATTTGAATATAAAGTAACGAGGTCAGGTGATCATTATATTATTGATGCTCAGATTGATATGTCGGTATTATCACTGGAAGAACTGTTTTGGGATGTATTTGCTGTAACAGAGAAGAATGGAGAAGAAGTAAGAGTAAGTGCATATTGGAGCAGATGGCAGAGATTAAAATTATTACTGATGAATTATCAATGTGATGTTGATAAAGAGCATATTATTTTCCCTTATTCGACGATCACATGCAAAATGGCATTTACTTATCGTACAAGATCAAAATATGATGGATTTGATGTAAAGATCAAGGAATTAGCAGCTTTTGGTGTTTATACGTTGTTATTACCATATTGGAAAAAGAAACGAGTATGGTTAGTATTTGAAAAATTCTGCTCTATGGCGCAGGATAATGGATATTATTTCTTCAAATATTGTATGGAGCAGCTTCCAAAAGAAAAGAAGCAGCATATTTATTATATTCTCGATACAGATTCTGCTGATTATGATAAGATGAAGCAATATGGAAAGCATGTGATTCCATTTATGAGTTTTCGACATATTTTATATTCACTTGTTGCTAATTTATATATAGCTTCTGATTCAAAGAAACATTTATATACATGGAGAGCAAAACCAAATGTGATCTCAAATCGTATTTCAAAACATAATATCTTGTTTTTACAGCATGGGGTGACAGCATTAAAACGTGTACATCCGATTTTTGGAATGAAAGGTTCAAGTCCTATGACTCATTTTACAACGACATCAAGATTTGAGCATAAGATCATTGTAGAGAATTTTGGATATGAAGATGGAGATGCACCGATTCTTGGATTTACGAGATGGGATGTTCTGGAAGATACTTCAAAACCAGAGGAAAAGATCATTCTTGCAATGCCGACATGGAGATCATGGTTGGAAGAAAAGAGTGCAGAAGAGTTTAAGGCAAGTGATTATTATAAAAACTATATGAAACTGTTACAGAGTCAGAAACTTGCAAGAATCTTAAAAGAAAATGATGTTAAATTGATTTTTTACATTCATCCAAAGTTTAAAGATTATTTGAGTGAGTTTAATGTCAGTGGAGATAATATTGAGTTGATTCCATTTGGAACAGAGCCATTAAATGAGATCATGAAGAAATGTTCTATGCTGATCACAGATTATTCTAGTGTATGCTGGGATGTATGTTATCTTGATAAACCCGTATTATTCTATCAGTTTGATTATGATATGTATATGCAGGCGCATGGAAGTTATCTGGATATGGAGCATGAACTATTTGGAGAACGTTATACAGAATATGAGAAATTGATCGATGGAATTGAAGAGTATATTCACAATGGATTTAAAGAAAAAGAAGAATATACAAAATTAAAAGATTATTATTTTGAATATCGTGATAATGATAACAGTAAACGTACGTATGAATATATCATAAGCAAAGGATATTAAAATGGACAAAAAGAGGAGAATAAAATATATAGATTTGTGCAAAGGCTTAGGAATCTTGATGGTAACATGGGGACATATTACCAAGCTTGATAATCCAGTCGATACGTGGGCGGCATCATTCAAGATGGCAATTTTCTTTGTTGCCGCCGGATATCTGATTCGGTATGCAGATTCTTATCAGACACAGACATTAAAGGGATATTCAGTAAAGTTATTGAAATCATTGATGCTGCCATATGTATTGTTTAGTATTTTGTCGATTGGCTTTCGATTTGCAACGATGATCATGAAACACAGAATTGATATTCCGGCGATCAAATCTTATATTTTGGCAACAATCACATTAAGAGGAACATTTGCACTATGGTTTTTGCCGGTGTTATTTATTGCGGAGATCCTGTTTTTCTGTCTTATCAAATATCTTCCGAAATGGGTGAGGATCGTGATATTGATTGTGATACCTGTTTTTGGAATTTGGGAGTCTTATTTTATCAGACACTTGATCGCTTCAGTGGATCCATTAACATTTGAAAGAATATCATTTTTGATTTTACCGATCAGTAAAGCATTGATCGCATTATGGTTCTTGGAGATCGGACATATTGGATGTATGTTATTCAGTAAGGTAACATACAAAGAAATCCGATTTATGATCGGACTGGTATTTACAATTGGAAATATCTTCTTATCACAGCAAAATATTGGAGTGGATTTAAATAATATTTCTTTAGGTATTCACCCACCACTATTTTTTGTTACAGGAATCATTGGATCTTTTGGAGCACTATTTGTCTTTGAATTTCTTGAAGATTATGTTTCATTTACGATACTGAATTATTTTGGAAAGAATTCTTTGATATTAATGTGTACACAAAGACCGTTTTATATTATTTCTACTGCAACTGCAGGATGGAAGATCATATCAGGAATGCCAGGGATCATGGCATGGAGATATTATATTGACTGCCTTGGGGCAATGATCCTTGTGCTGATCATTGAATACTCAATAATAACATTTGTTAATACAAAAGCTAAATTTTTGATCGGAAGATTTTAGATGGTTGAATAATCTGTTAAGGAATAGTATAATAGCAAGGTGTAAATTAAAAATATCAAAATGGAGAAGTACAGTGAAATCTTATATTGAAAATTTTAAAAAGTACAGATTCCTTTTATGGGAACTTGTAAAGAAAGGTGTTAAGTTAAAATACAGAAGATCATATTTAGGTATTTTATGGACACTGTTAGAACCGTTAATGACAATGATCGTACTAAGTGTAGTATTTGGTACATTGTTTGGAAACAAGGATCCACATTTCCCAGTATATATCTTATGTGGACGTTTGATGTATAGTTTCTTTTCATCTGCGACAAATGGTGCGATGAAAGCGATCAGGACGAATGCAGGAATGATCAAGAAAGTATATGTGCCAAAATATATTTATCCATTATCCAGTGTATTGTTTAATTATATTATTTTTGCTATCTCTTTGATCGTGTTGGTAGTAGTATCTATTGTTTTGAAGGTATATCCAACCATTTATCTGGCACAGGCGATCATTCCATTGATCTTATTACTGATCACAGCTTTTGGAGTTGGAATGATCCTATCTACGATGGCAGTATTCTTTAGAGACTTAGAATATTTATGGTCTGTAGGATTAATGATCATTATGTATGCTTCAGCAATTTTCTACAAACCAGAGAAGTTATTAAAATCAGGTTTTGGATGGATCTTAAAATGTAATCCATTATATCTTTTGATCCATAATTTTAGACAGGCTGTTTTTGGTATGCCGATGAATATGAAGTTTTTAGCTGCATCCATCGTGTTTGCAATCGTAAGTGTTATTGTAGGATTGATTTTCTTCTATAAGAAGCAAGATGAATTCATTCTGCATATTTAGGAGGGTATCATGGCAAAGAAAGAAGTATTGAAAGTTGAACATGTTGGAATGAAGTTTAACTTAAGTCAGGAAAAGGTTGATGATCTGAAAGATTATGTGATCAAGTTATTGAAACATCAGATTTCATATAATGAATTCTGGGCATTAAAAGATATTAATTTTACCCTTAACAAAGGGGATCGACTTGGAATCCTTGGATTGAATGGAGCTGGAAAGAGTACGCTGTTAAAGGTTATTGCAGGGGTATTAAAAGCAACGGAAGGAACTGTGACAGCCAAGGGGAAGATCGCTCCATTGCTTGAATTAGGTGCTGGATTTGATCAACAGTATACAGGACGTGAGAATATTTATCTTTATGGAGCAGTTCTTGGATTCTCAAAGAAGTTTTTAGATGAGAAGTTAGATGAGATCATAGAGTTCTCAGAACTGGGCAAATTTATAGATGTCCCAGTTAAGAACTATTCTTCAGGTATGAAATCAAGACTTGGATTCTCTGTTGCAACATTAGTGGAACCAGATATCTTGATCCTGGATGAAGTATTATCTGTCGGAGATGCGAAATTCCGAAAGAAAAGTGAAGCAAAGATCATGAGTATGTTTGACAAGGGAGTTACAGTATTATTTGTATCTCATTCTTTAGATCAGGTAAAGAGATTATGTAATAAGGCAATCCTACTTGAAAAAGGAAAGATCATTTCTCATGGATCGATTGAAGAAGTAAGTAAAGTATACGAAGAGAAAACAAAGTAAGATAGAAGACACGGAGGTGTGATATGAGAAAAGTAATCACATATGGAACATTTGATTTACTGCATGCGGGACATATCAATTTATTGCGCAGGGCAAAAGAATTAGGTGATTATTTAATTGTAGTTGTATCAACAGATGAGTTTAACTGGAATGAAAAACAGAAAAAATGTTATTTCAGTTATGAAGAAAGAAAAAAACTGGTAGAAGCAGTTCGTTATGTGGATCTTGTGATTCCAGAAGAAAATTGGGATCAGAAGATTTCCGATGTGAAAGAATATCATGTAGATACATTTGTTATGGGAGATGACTGGAAAGGTAAGTTTGATTTCTTAAAAGATTACTGTGAAGTCGTATATCTTCCAAGAACAGAAGGAATTTCTACAACAAAGATCAAACAGGATCTTGGATTAAACGGAACAACAGCGAATAAATAGCAAGAGTTATGAATTAAGATATAAGAGGAATTTCGTTGACAATAGAGGTTATGAACGGCTAGAGACGGAATTCTTCTTTTCTGCGTTATCAAACAAAAAGAATTTAAGATAATGCTATAGATGAAAGGATTAGTTTTTGATGCAGTTTATAGAAATTAGCAATATTTTTAAAAGTGAAAAAAAGAGATATAAAGTTACCGCAGTTTTAAAATTACTGGTCATGTTTGCATTGCTTGGATTCTTTTTATCAAATAAGCCAATGTATCATGTGCAGACTGATTTTTACCTGAAACGTATGGGATTTGTATTTTTGGCATGTTTTTGGATGGGATTTGTAACAGTTTGTGACATTCGTTTGAGTCAGAAGGTTGACAGGGCTTTTGTGATCATTCTTGGAGTGATCGCACCAGTTATGGGATGGATCTTGTCAGAATTTTTGATCAATGAAGCAGAGTGTGCATTTCCGCCGACACAGTTCTATCAGAAAGAGCCACTTTGGATCGTTCTAAGTCTTGCAATGATCATTTTGGTGGATCTGCTGATCATATTTTTGACGAACAGCATCAGAGTTGGATCAGTGATCGTACCATTTGTATTGTTTATCTTTGCGGTAGTTGTATGTGTTGTATATGAATTTCGCGGGATTCCGATGATGGCACCAGATATTTTAACAGTACAGACGGCTACTAGCGTGATGGGTAATTATACATTCAAATTGACGTTTGAGCAATATAGTGTGATCTTGGTATGTATGGCATTTTTCTTTACATTTTTAAGACTTCATGAGGTAAAGGTTACAGAAAAAAGAGTATTTCACATTGCAGGATTTATTGTTGTTGCATTAGGATGCGGATTGTTCACAAATCAGATCATACTGTCTGATTTTATGGAAGAGCACCAGATCAATATTCGTATGTTCCGTCCAATGGAAAGTTATCAAAAATATGGAGGCGTGCTGACATTTGCAAGAAGTGTTGGATATGCGGTCGTGAAGAAGCCAGAAGGATATACAACAGCGAAGGTTGATCAGATCATTCAGGAATATGAAAAGAAATCAGCGAATGAACAGCAAAGTACAGCAAAGCAATATCCGAATATCATAACAGTGGTCAATGAAACATTCGCAGATATTAAGGTGCTGGGAGATTTTAAGACGAACGAAGATTATATGCCCTATTTCCATAGTTTGAAGAAGAATTGTGTGACAGGATATACGTATGCATCGATTGTAGGTGGTCAGACAGCGAATACAGAATTTGAATTGTTGACAGGAAATACTCTTGGGTTTTTATCAGCTGGAACGACAGCATTTCAGCTTTATATTCATGGGCAGATGCCTTCACTAGTTAGTAATCTAAAGGCAGAAGGATATTCTGGAAATAAAGCGATGCATCCGTTCAATCCGTATAATTATAATCGACCAGCTGTATATAAAGATTTTGGATTTACGGATTTTATTGATAAATTTGACTTTCCTAAGAATGTAAAAAGGGTTAGAGAGTATATTTCTGATGAGGCAAATGTAGATCGCATTATTTCTGAATATGAAAAGAATCGTAAGAAGACAGATCAGCCATTTTATATGTATAATATGACGATCCAGAATCACAGTCCTTATGATAAGGATGCAGCCAACTTTAAACAGCCGATCAAGATTGAAAGCAGCAAATATGATGCTGAGGCCAACAGATATCTAAATCTGATCAAATATTCAGATGACAGTTTAAAACAGCTGACAAGTTATTTTGAAAAATGTAAAGAGCCAACGATCATTTTATTTTTAGGAGATCATCAGCCAAGATTGACAGATGAATTTATGAATAAGATCACAAACGGTCAATATCAGACTTGGAGCAGCGAACAGATGATGAAGCGTTATCAGGTACCATTCGTGATCTGGGCCAATTATGACATTAAAGAACAGCATATAGAGAAGACAAGCATGAACTATATCCAAAGTATCCTGACCAAGACAGCTGGAGTAAAGATGACAGGATATCAGAGATTTTTAAATGAGGTCCGAAAAGAAGTTCCAACGATCACATCGCAGGGATATTGGGGAAAGAATGGAAAATTTTATCAGATTAATGATAAAGGATCACCATATTATGGTATAATACAGAAGTATCGTATGATTCAGTACAATATGATGTTTGATAAGAAGAATCGCAGAGATTCATTCTTTGAAGTAAGTAAATAGGAGTGCACGTATGAAGCAACTGATTAAGAATATTACGATTCAGATATATAAAGTATTAACATATCTGATTCCAGTAAATAAAAAGATGATTATATTTCAGAGCAGCAATGGACGTAACTATACAGGAAATCCAAGATACATCTATGAAGAGATGGTAAGAGAAGGCCTTGATCAAGAATATGAATGTATCTGGTTTTTCTTTGATACAAGTATAGAAGTTCCAGGTAAATGCAAGAAGATACGGAATAATTATTTCCCATATTTTTGGTATTTAATGAGAGCAGGAATCTGGGTATTTGATAGTCGTCAGCCATTATATGTGCGTAAGAAGAAGCATATCACATACATTCAGACATGGCACGGAACACCGCTTAAGAAGCTTGCGCTTGATATGGACCGAATGGATATGGGTGGAAGTACGGATATTGAGAATTATCATGAACAGTTTAGAGTAACATGTAAGGATTGGGATTATCTAGTATCACAGAATAAGTTTTCTACAGATATTTTCAGATCATGTTTTGCATTTAAAGATCGTCCGATCTTACAGATCGGATATCCAAGGAATGATATTTTGATCAATGATAATTCTCCTGCTAAGATCAGAGAATACAAAGAAAAACTTGGACTTCCATTGGATAAGAAAATCATATTATATGCTCCAACTTGGAGAGATAATGAATATAGCGAGAAAGGAAAGTACAAATTTGCTTCAAAACTAGATTTTGATAAAGCAAAGGAGAAATTATCAGATGAATATATATTCATTGTAAAATATCATTATCTTGTATCAGATAAGATTGATTGGACACCATATAAAGGGTTCGTTTATACATTCGACGAGACAAAAGATATTGCATGGTTATACCTTGTGTCAGATATGTTGATCACGGACTATTCTTCTGTAATGTTTGATTATAGTATTCTTAACAGGCCGATGTTATTCTTTGCATATGATCTGGAAGACTACAAGGAGAATCTGAGAGGATTTTATTTTGACTTTGTCAATGATATTCCAGGACCGATTTCAAGAGATACAGATCAGTTGATCAAAGATATTAAAGAATATAATGAAGATAGTTGGAAAGAAAAATATAAGAATTATCATGATAAATTCAATGGCATAGATGATGGACATGCTTCACAGAAGGTCATTGACGTGATAAAGAAGGTAAGCAGATAGAGATCTGCCGAACAATAACACAGTCAGGAGGTTTGAAAACAATATGGTAACGATTCTGTTAGCGACATTGAATGGAGAGGATTATTTAAAAGCGCAGTTAGAATCAATTGCAGCTCAGACCTATGAAAACTGGCAGCTGGTCGTGGGTGATGATGGTTCTACGGATGGTACGATCAGCATTCTTGAAGAATTCAGTAAACAATATCCGGAACAAGTGACGATCATTAAGAATGACCCGCCACAGGGAAGTGCCAAAGACAATTTTATTTCACTGATCCAAAATTCTTACGGACCGTATTTTATGTTTTGTGATCAGGATGATGTGTGGAAACCAGATAAGATTTATCTGACATTACAGAAGATGGAAGCGTTAGAGGCAAGATATGGAGAGAAAACGCCGATCTTGGTTCATTCAGATCTGTCAGTTGCAGATCATAACTTAGAGATGGTTGCAGAGTCATTCTTTCAGTATGCGAATATTCCAAAGAGAATTGTATTGAATCAATTGATGGTACAAAATTCTGTGACAGGGTGTACGATGATGATCAATCGTTGTCTGCAACAATATTTTTTACGGCCGTTACCGATGTCTAAGATCATCATGCATGATTATTGGGCGGCATTGATCGCGAAAGTGTTTGGCAAGATTGGTTTTGTAAATGAGCCAACGATGTATTACCGTCAGCATGGCAATAATTCTGTTGGTGCGAAAGATGCAAAGAATCCCGTCTTTTTGTATCATCGTCTCAAAGAAGGAAAGAACAGCTATCGCCGTATGATGATCGAATCTATGGAGCAGATGCAGGGATTTGTTGAGACATATGGGGAAGAGATTGATAATCTGGATGTTTATGAACTTCTTGAGAGTTATGGAGAATTGTATTATAAAGGAAAGATCAAACGATTGAGTTTTTATAAAAATCATCACGTATTAAAGGAAGGAAATATCCGAAAGCTGATGCAGTGGCTTTGGGGATAGGAATATTTATGAAAAAAGCATTAGGACTTGCAGGAAAATATGTGATCATGTTTCTGTCGTGTTTATTTCCAAGAAGCAGAAAGATATATATCTTTGGAGCATGGCTTGGAGAACAGTTTGCAGACAATCCCAAATATTTGTTTTTAGAAGCACAAGAGCATAAAGAGATCCGTCCGATATGGATCACGAAGAATGAATCAGTCTGCAGAAAAGTCAGGGAGCTTGGATATGAAGCTTATATGTTTGACAGTTTCAAAGGGATTTTAATGCAGCTTCGGGCAAAATATGTGGTAGTCTGCAATGGGATCAGTGATGTAAATCATACATTTATGGGACGAGCAGTATTCTTAAATCTTTGGCATGGGGTTCCATTAAAGAAAGTTGGCTATGATGATGATAAGGTCAAGAATTGGGATAGCAAGGGTCAGAAAATCCGAAGAATGATTCAGGAAATCCCATTAGGAAAAGAGTATGTAGTAGCAACAAGTGATTTTTATGCTCCGATCTATGAAAGTGCATTTCGAAGATCAAAGAGTCATATCATAACATTGGGACAGCCAAGGAATGATATATTCTATGATCAAAGTGGAAAATTTCATGCTTCTCATCAGTTATCAAAAGCGGCAAAAGGAAAGAAAGTCATCTTATATACGCCGACACACAGGAAAGAAGGTAAAGTGGCATTTCCTTTGGAAGAACATTTTGATTTTAAAGTGCTCAATGATTGGTGTATCCAAAATGATATTTTGTTCGTGATCCGGCGCCATTTTTATCATAAAGATGAGAAAATAGATTTCTCCATGTATTCTAATATAACAGATATCACAGAGAGATCCATGGATATTCAGGAATTATTAATGGATACGGATATTCTGGTTACAGATTATTCAAGCACATATATAGATTATCTATTACTGGACCGGCCGGTAGTCTTTTATAATTTTGATTATCAGGATTATCTGGAGCATGATCGTGGTATGTATTGCGATTATGAGAAGGCGGCTCCGGGATATAAGGCAGAGACATTTGAAGCCTTGATGGAAGAATTCGAACGTCTGGTACAAGGCGAAGATCATTTTAAAGAGGTTAGAAGGCAGGCAAGGGATTTCTTTTACTGCAAAGAAGGCCAGGGAATGGTTGGAGAAACATTGTTAGGAATCTTGAAGAATATAAAATAAAAAGAAGCTTTTGATCTATGAGTGAATCCATAGATCGAGAGCTTCTTTTTTGCATTTTGAGTTGATATTCAGGATTAATATCCAGCACGATAAATGATCTTCTGATTGATACGGCTAAGCTCATCACTGACTTGATAATCCGATGTACCAAAGAGGTATTTATGTGCGCGGATCGCATTCTCTTTCAATGTTGTAGGGAATCCATAATAAGTACCATAATAACGGAGCTCTTTCTGGTCCCAAGGGAATCCCTGCTGATCTTTGATGTCATACTTGAAAATAGATAAGAACATATCAAACAATTCATCCTGACTCATATTTGTCTTTACCTGAGGAAGTATCTCATCCATAACAGACATCATCTTCAAAGGGTTTTTCTTGGCTTTGTCAAAAATCTTCTGAAGGACTTCTCGTTGTCTTCCGGCTCTGGCAAGGTCACCGCCAGCGGTATAACGGATTCTGGAATAAGCAACGGCTTGATTTCCATCCAGAGTATAAGTACCGGCAGAAGAAAGTTTTGGAGAATGTCCACCGTTGATACGATTCATGTCACCGATATAAGCATTTAAATTCTTTAAGATGCTTTTATCGACTTTTACTTCGATTCCGCCAACAGCATCAACGATATTAGCAAGAATCTTAAAGTTTACAGTTGCGTATTTTTCAATATTCAGATCAAGATTACGATTGATTGTGCTGATCGCAAGCTCTGGACCACCCCAGGAATAAGCGGCGTTGATCTTACTGTATTTTCCATTAATACTTAAATATGTATCACGATAGATCGATAACAGTTTGACATCTTTGGTTGAATTGTTGATGCTGACAACTATGATAGAATCAGAACGGTTTCCACGATCTGACATACTTCCAGTTTGAGAATCGATTCCGAAAAAAGCATAGTTGGTATAGTCAGTCATATTGCTGTCTTTGTTTACAGTGACAAGCTGGCTTTGGTCAAGACTTTTTGTTGATATTTTTCCAAGTTTTTTGTGAACTGTGGAAAGCGTAAGTCCGACCAATACAGCAATCACAAGAATGAGAATGATCAAGATCCGAAGTGGAGATCTTCTTCTTCGTTTTCGTTTTGTGTGTTTGGCATGTTTTGTATGCTGTGCTGTCATAATGTATCCCTCCAGATTTCCTTAAATAGTTAAGTTTATACAGGAAAAAGGATGAAAAACTCCATCCTTTTTTTGCTGTTTAATATGCATTTTTATTGACAAATCCCTTAAAGAATGTAAGAAATAAAATCTTGATATCAAGTCCCAAAGACCAATTCTCAATATAATACAGGTCATGCTCGATTCTGCTTCGGATGGAAGTATCACCACGGAATCCATTGACCTGAGCCCATCCAGTAATACCTGGACGAACTTGATGCTTGATCATATAACGAGGAATCTCTTCTTTAAATTTCTCGACGAACAAAGGTCGTTCTGGACGTGGCCCTATCAGACTCATATCGCCTTTTAATACATTCCAGAATTGAGGAAGTTCATCAAGGCTTGTCTTACGGATCACACGTCCAACAGGTGTAACACGGACATCGTTCTTGGTTGTCCATTCTTTGGCCTCTTTCTTAGGGTCCTGTACACCCATGGAACGGAATTTGTACATCTTAAAAGGTTTATTCCCAAGACCGATACGTTCTTGGGCAAAAATGATCGGTCCAGGAGAACTCTTCTTCACAAGGATCGCAACGATAAGCATGATCGGTGAGAATAAGATCAACGCAATGATAGAACCGATAATATCGATCAGACGTTTGATCAGTTTATTCATCGTATTTGTTAATGGTACGTTACGGATATTGATAACTGGGAGTCCGTCCAGATCTTCAGTGTATGGGTTTGTGGAAATAAAGTTATAGTAATCTGGAACAAACTTTGTATGCACACCAGACTTCTCACAGATCGCAACGATCTGTTCCAGTTTATGGTATTCATTCAGATTCAGAGTGATCGCAACTTCATCAAGAGATGTCTTCTCAAGATAAGCGGCAAGATCTGAAAGTGTACCGATCTTCTTGATTCCACGATATTCAAAATTATCACTGACAAGATCATCAAAAATCCCATGAACCTTTAAGCCCCATTGAGGATTTGATTTGATGCGGTCGATATATGCAGCTGCTGAAGTACTGAAACCGATAAATACCGTATGTTTGATATTGCGTCCTTTCTTACGATTCGTTTTCAAAATCCTGCGTATGATATATCTGGATAAAAGACCAAAAATAAAGTTAAATAAATAAAATAACAGATATAAAGAACGAGGAAAGTTCTGAATCTGCCATACAGTGATCACAAATGCAGAAAGTCCAAGTCCGATCAGATTCGCTTTGACCAGATTCACAAGTTCCTTGGAACCACGCTGGTAACGCTTTGGTGTATAAAGACCAAAGAACGAATACAATAACAATAACAGGATCAAAGAGCTGATCAGCGGTTTCTGATATTGATAAAACTCTGGATAATAGCGGTTGAGATCGAAAATCTCCTGATTCAGCCAGAATCCAAAGATCGTGCATTTAAATCTTATATACCATGCTGCAAATCCTGCAAAATAAATGCAGACAGCATCCATCACGACATGCAGTCTGTTTAAGTAAGTTTGGTTTTGTTTGATCATATGATAAATACTCCTTTTTCACTTCCTTCTATTATAAGGGATAAAAAGAGATCATACAATGACAAATGACTTAACTTTTTCTTATTTTTGTATTTTGTACTTATTGACACTCTCATCATTTTCACGAAAAATGAGAAAAAAGAGGAAATCATTTTTTAGTAACATATTAATCACAGTTTTTACACATTTATAAGATATATTTATCTCATAAAAGATAAAGGTCGAAACAAAAGATCAGGATCGAAAGGAGAATTAATCATGAGTGAATATAATACAAATCAGGATGGACAGTGGAAGACTTCCGATCAGTGGAGAGCGGAGGAAGCGAACGACCATTTCAATCCTAAGAAAAACAAAAATGGCGGCAGAGGAAAATATGTTGCAAAATTAGCAGCATCTGCAGTAGCTTTTGGATTGATCGCAGGGCTTGTGATGCAGGGAGTCACATATGGATTTAGCAGAGCAGGCATTGGAAATGGTGCAACACAGCTTGCAACAACGAAGACAACAAGCAGCAGTTCAAGTACCAGCAGTAATGACCTCTCAGGTGTATCAAAAAATGTTATGCCATCGATCGTATCGATCACAGGAAAGTTCGAGACAACAAGCCAGAGTTGGTTTGGACAGACACAAAGCAGTGAATCCGAAGGTGTTGGTTCAGGTATTATCATTGGCAAGAAAGATGGTAAGATTTTGATCGTTACAAATAACCATGTCGTAGCAGATGCCAAATCTTTATCCGTAGGATTTGTGGATGGAAAGAGTGCAAGTGCAACCATCCGTGGTACTGACAGCGATGCGGACTTAGCGGTTGTAGAAGTAGATACAAAGAACATGAAATCTTCTACCTTAAAGAAGATCGCAGTGATCACATTAGGAGATTCCTCAAAATTACAGACAGGAGAAAGAGCGATCGCAATTGGTAATGCATTAGGATATGGACAGTCTGTCACAGGTGGTTATATCAGTGCATTAAATCGTCAGGTACAGTTGACAGACAAGACAATGACATTGATCCAGACAGATGCAGCGATCAACCCTGGAAATAGTGGTGGTGCTTTATTAAATAGCAAAGGTGAATTAATTGGTATTAATACAGTTAAATATTCTTCAGAAGATGTAGAAGGAATGGGATATGCGATTCCGATCAATACAGCAAGACCGATCATCAATAAACTGATCAAGAATGAGGCAACAAGTGAGAGTGAACAGGCATATTTAGGTGTATCAGGTCAGACGATCGACAGCTCTATGGCAAGCCAGTTTGATATGCCATCTGGTGTTTATGTACAGCAGGTGATCAAGAGTTCCCCAGCCCAGAAAGCAGGCATCAGTGCAGGAGATGTGATAGTATCCTTTAATGGAAGCAACGTTTCTACAATGGATGGATTAAAAGAAAAGATTTCAAACCTGAAAGCAGGCAAGAAAGTTAAAGTTGTTGTAAAACGTCAGAATCAGATGGGTACTTATGAGAAGAAGACACTGACAGTTACTCTTGGAAAGAAATCAGATGCACCAAGCACAAGCAGTAACAGCAGCAATAGCAATAGTAATAACAGCAATAGTTACAACAATAATTATAATAATGAAAGTTCTAACAGCCAGTATTATAGTTTTGGACAGTAAAACCGGTTGAAAAAAGAACCAAAGAAAGATACAATAAAATGGAACCCTGTGAGTAGGCAGGGTTCCATTTTTTAGTCAGGAGAATATGCCTATGGTTATGATTGAAATTGAAAATATTAAGAAGTTTATGGCAGGTTTTTTAGGAGGAAATCTTTTTGATGATTTCTTGATGAGCGAAGGAAAACTGTCCATGAACATTTCGTATGAATTTGATGGAAAGATCTTAAAAGAATTTTATGATACAGAAGAATGGAAAGAGATGAAACAATATCCATATGTAACGTGGGAAGAAGAGAAAGAAAAAATATTTTCTCTCGTAAAAGGGAAGAAGACACCGCTGTCTTTTCAATTTGTGATGATGTTAAAACCAGATCTTTCTCCAGAGTTTCTTGCCAAATATAATCTTGCAGTCCGAGAAGATGAAATAGCAGGATTATTTATCAACATTTTATACGACCGACAGGGATTAAAGTGTACATCAGGAGTGTCCAGAAAGACATTTGTACTGGATAAGACTTTGGAAGAAGCGTGGGATCAGGAAGTGAAAGAAAGATTTTTAACAAAGTACCTGTAAAATTTTTCACAAACTTCGGGAACTTAAAAGAAACTTTGTTTGCATGTTTCTTTTTGCGTAGATATATGTTAGAATAAGTAGTAATGAATACCAGATAAGAAAGTTGTAAAAAGGAGATACGAATATGAGTTTTCATATTGTTTGTGACAGCTGTACGGATTTGACAGAAGAAGATTTAAAAAAAGGATGTTATACTTTAGTACCCCTGACATTATTAGTGGATGGAGAAGAAATCATAGATGATGAAACATTTGATCAGGCAGATTTCTTAGCAAAGGTTGCAGCAAGTAAAGAGTCTGTGAAGTCAGCATGCCCTGCACCAGAGAGTTATATGGAAGCATATTCCAAGGCAGATGATATATATGTGGTAACATTATCTGCAGAATTAAGTGGATCATACAACAGTGCAGTTTTAGGAAAGAATCTATATGAAGAAGAGAACGGAACAAAGAATATTCATGTAGTGAATTCCAGAGGAGCCGCTACGACTCAGGTTCTGATCGCACGTAAGCTCAACGAATATGCAAGTCAGGGAATGCCATTTGAAGAAGTGGTTGATAAGATTGAAGAGTATACAACAAGTCTTAGAACATATTTTGTTTTGGAGACACTAGAAGTACTAAGAAAGAACGGAAGATTATCAAGACTATCTGCAACGATCGCCGGTGCATTAAATATCAAACCAGTCATGATCGGTACAAGAGACGGCGTGATCCAGAAAGCAGCCCAGGCAAGAGGAATGAAGAAAGCACTCGCGAAGATGGTAGAACACATGGGAAGCGAAGGAAGAGATCTCACAAGAAGACAATTCGTCATTTCACACTGCAATTGCTACGAGAGAGCTGTTTACGTGAAAGAATTGATCAAGAAGCACTTACACGCAGAAGACGTTGATATTGTAGATACTAAAGGAGTCAGCAGTTTGTATGCATGCGATGGAGGAATCATTGTATCATATTAGATTCTGGTTACTTGAATAGACGTGTATATAAGTGATAGAAATAAACATCCACTTAAATTTTCCAAGTTTGTAATTGTTCACACGATAGACTTCTGATATATGATAAAAAATAAATAAACGATCGGGAGAGCAGCATTAGAATTTTGCTCTCCCGATCGTTTATTTATTTTTTATCATATATTCAAAATCTATAGTTGGCCAACTGCAACTTAAAATTGTTACAAAATTAACGTGATTATACACAAAAATGAACCGGATTGTTACGAAATTAACGTACAAATTGCACAAAAAACACTTGAATTTGTCGAAGAATGTGCGTATAATGGGAGTCAATATACTGATATAGAGGAATTAAGGAGGATGAGTCATGAGTCGTTTGGAATTAAGGTCTCCGAACCAGGCACAGCTGGTTGTGGAAGGTCTTTATAAGGATTTGGAACGAAGAATCGAGTCAAGCCCGCCAGGGTTATGTCCGGTTGATATGTCCAGAGCATTTTTGGAGATCTGTCATGCACAGAGCTGTGGAAAGTGTGTTCCATGTCGTGTAGGACTTGGACAGTTAAAGAATCTGATCACAGATGTTTTAGATGGCAAAGCAACGATCCGAACTTTAACAGAGATACAGGAAACAGCAAAATCCATTATGGAATCCGCAGACTGTGCGATTGGCTATGAGGCAGCCAACATGGTATACAAAGGAGCCATTGGATTTAAAGATGATTATGTAGAACATATCATGTACCATCGATGCTTAAGTACGTTAAAGCAGCCGGTGCCATGTGTATCCAGATGTCCTGCGAGAGTGGATATTCCGGGATATATTGCGTTGGTACGTGAAGGAAGATATGAGGATGCAATCCGTCTGATCAGAAAAGATAATCCATTCCCAACAACATGTGGATTTATCTGCGAGCATCCATGTGAAGCATTATGCCGTAGAAATATGATCGATGATGCGGTGAATATCCGTGGATTAAAACGTATGGCAGCAGATGCAGCAGGATACGTTGCACCGCCAGAATGTGCAGAATCTACAGGGAAGAATATTGCCGTTGTAGGTGGTGGACCAGGTGGATTAAGTGCAGCATATTTCTTACAGTTGATGGGACATCAGGTAACCGTATATGAGATGCTTCCAAAACTTGGAGGAATGTTACGTTATGGAATTCCAAACTACAGGCTGCCAAAAGAACGCTTAGATGATGATATTCAGGCAATCTTAGACACAGGAGTCAAAGTAGATTGTGGAAAAGCTATCGGCAAAGATTATTCCATTGTGGATTTAAAAGAAAAATACGATGCTGTGCTGATCACGATCGGTGCAAGCACAGATAAGAAGTTAGGATTAGAAGGCGAAGATGCCAAAGGCGTTATTTCAGCGGTACAGTTCTTAAGAGATGTCGGATACGGAACACAGGAAAGCCTGGAAGGAAAAGAAGTTGCCGTGATCGGTGGTGGAAATGTTTCCATGGATGCAGTTCGTACATCTGTAAGATTAGGTGCGAAGAAAGTCAGCATCGTATACAGAAGAAGAGTTGCCGATATGACAGCACTTCCAGATGAGATTTTAGGAGCAGAAGCAGAAGGTGTTGAGATCAAGACATTGATGGCACCTTCAAGAATCGAGAAAGACGAAGAAGGCAATGTCAAAGGTATATGGGTAACACCACAGATGATCAGTAATATCAAAGGTGGAAGAGCATCTGTAAAGCCAACAGGGGAAGATGACGTATTTATCCCATGTCAGACACTGATCGTAGCGATCGGTCAGGATATCGAATATCAGCACTTCGAAGAAGCAGGAGTTCCTGTACAGAGAGGAAAGATCAACGTAGAGAAATTCGGTGGATTCGAAGAGATGCCAGGAGTATTTGCAGGTGGAGACTGTGCGACAGGTCCATCCACAGTTATTTCAGCGATCGCAGCAGGTAAAGTTATCGCAGCCAATATCGATGAATATCTGGGATATCATCATGAAATCACAGCAGATGTTGAGATTCCAGAACCTAAGTTAGAAGATAAACCAGCATGTGGAAGAGTTAATCTTACAGAGAGAGAAGCTGGAGAGAGAGTTAAAGACTTTGAAGGAGTCGAAAACTGTATGACAGAGAAAGAAGCATGCCAGGAGGCAGGAAGATGTCTTCGCTGTGACCACTTTGGTTATGGTATTTTCAAAGGAGGTAGGGATACAAAATGGTAAATATTACAATAGATAACCACACGATCGCTGTACCTTCTGGAACAACGATCATGGAAGCAGCAGCCTCCATTCATATACCGATTCCAAAGCTTTGTTATTTAAAAGATATCAATGAAATTGGAGCGTGCAGAGTCTGCGTTGTAGAAATTGAAGGACAGGATCATCTGGTAACATCCTGTAATAACGTGGTAGAAGAAGGAATGACGATCTATACCAACAGTCCGAAAGTACGCAGAAACCGAAAACATACGGTAGAGATGATCCTTTCCCAGCACGATGCACAATGTGCAACTTGTGTAAGAAGCGGAAATTGTACACTTCAGACGGTTGCCAATGATCTGAACATTGTAGACAGCCCTTACAAGAAGGAAATCTGTGTTGAAGAATGGGATACAAGATATCCACTGGTACGTGATGCAAGCAAATGTGTCAAATGTATGCGTTGTATACAAGTATGCGACAAGATTCAGGGAATGCATATCTGGGATGTATCTGGAACTGGAGCAAGAACAACAGTTGGAGTTTCAGAAAACAGAGATATCAAAACAGCAGATTGTGCATTATGTGGACAGTGTATCACACATTGTCCAACAGGAGCATTACGTGAACGAGATGATACAGACAAATTATATCGTGCATTAGAAGATAAAGATACGATCGTGGTAGCACAGATTGCACCAGCAGTTCGTGCTGCATGGGGAGAAAGTCTTGGATTATCAAGAGAAGAAGCAACAGTTGAGAAGATCGTAGATGCACTTCGAAGGATCGGTGTAGATTATGTATTTGATACAACATTTTCAGCAGATCTTACGATCATGGAAGAAGGAACGGAATTTGTCGAGAGATTTACAAATGGAGATCTTGATATGTATCCAATGTTTACATCCTGTTGTCCAGGATGGGTACGTTTCATCAAATCTCAGTATCCACAGATGGTAAACAGATTATCTTCTGCCAAATCTCCACAGGAGATGTTTGGGGCAGTGATGAAGACTGCATTTGCAAAGAAGATGAACATCGACCCAGACCGTATTTTTGCATTATCCATTATGCCATGTGTTGCGAAGAAAGATGAAAGAGAGAAACCATTATTCCATGGTGAGTTTGCAGGACATGGAGTTGACTGTGTGTTAACAACAAGAGAATTGGACCGTCTGATCCGTGCTGATCATATTGATCCAAAGACATTAAAAGATGCTGCCTTTGATACTCCGTTTACTGAGGGAACCGGAGCAGGAGTGATCTTTGGGGCAACTGGCGGAGTTATGGAAGCGGCATTGCGTTCTGCGTATTACCTGATCACAGGAAAGAATCCAGAAGTAGATGCATTTAAACAGATTCGTGGAGTGAACAAAAACGGATGGACAGAAGCCCAATTTGAGATTGCTGGCAATACGATAGATATCGCAGTTGTGAGTGGACTTCAGAATACAAGAAATCTGATGGAAGCGATCCAGAAGAGAGAAGTACACTATCATTTTGTAGAAGTCATGGCATGTCCAGGCGGATGTGTAGGTGGAGGCGGACAGCCGATCCATGAAGGAAAAGAACTGGCATCTGACCGTGGATCCAACCTGTACTTCCTGGATAAGACAGCCCATTTGAGATTTTCACACGAGAATCCAGATATCAAACATCTGTATGATGAATACTTTGGATCACCGGGAAGTCATAAAGCACATCAGTTACTGCATGTGCAAAAATAGCTGTTAATACCTTTTAATAAAGAAAATCCAGACATTTAGAAGATACAAATTCTAAATGTCTGGATTTTCTCTCTTTTTAAATCACATTACCATCTTGGATTGTCAAGTGCAGTTACTTCGCCATTGATCTCACAAACAATATGGCGGTATCCTTTGGTTTCAATCGTTCCATAATCATGTCCTGCATCTGCATCAAATACATAAAAAGCAGTCAGGACTTCATCTCCAGTATTAATGGTGCGGTGAGCATATCCGCGAGGAACATACAATGCTTTTCCTTTTTCCATCCGTTCAACCCGCCAATCACCGTCAAGGTTTTCAAGCATCATATACCCTTCGCCTTTTAATGTATAATAAACTTCGGCAGTGTCTACGATCTGATGAAAATGTCCTTTCGTCATATAATATTCATTTCCAATCTTCCCAGGATGGATCATCGTTGTGCCGAATGCAAGATCACCAGCACGCTCTGGGCATCCAAGTTCATAAAACTCATAGATCAAAGGGTCTTCGTGTTTAAGAATTTCTTCAACAGCTTCTTGATCCTGATACATATTTTTCATCTGGGAAAGATAACGCTTTGTAGTATCTGCGTGCTTGGAAAGTCCGTTATTTAGATCAAAATCCAAAGTAAAAGCCTGATCCCAGTTAAACTGATTCATAAAATACCTCCTAAAAAATTGCCCTAGATCTCAAGTGTGGAAACGCCTTGTTCTTTCATCATAGCTTCGAATTCCTTGATGATCGAGATACCAGCACTTGTTCCGATACGTTGGGCACCGCACTCTATCATTTCCATAAATGTCTTGGCATCACGGATTCCACCAGCAGCTTTTACCTTTACCGCATCTCCAACATGCTCTTTCATTAATTTCACATCATCAAAAGTAGCACCGCCAGTACCGAAACCAGTGGATGTTTTGATAAAATCAGGTTTCACCTCTTTGGCGATTTCACAAAGCTTGATCTTCTCCTCATCATTAAGATAACAGTTTTCAAAAATGACTTTACAAGTAACATCTTTTTCATGGCAGGCAGCAACGATCTGTGACATCTCATCCTTGATATAATCCCAGTTAGAAGCTTTGATCTCTGTCTGATTTACAACATAATCAATCTCATTTGCACCATTTGCAATGGCATCTTTTGTATCAAAGACTTTAGAAGCAATTGTTGTCTGACCTAATGGGAAAGAGATAGCAGCTCCTGTATGAATATCCGTTCCTTCCAGTAACTTTGCACATAATCCAGACTGCACCTGATTGATCGCTACCATGGCAAAATGATGTTCTTTCGCCTCATTACATAAGACTTCCATGTCTTTAGGAGAAGCATCTGTATGTAAATTTGTGTGATCGATCATTCTTGCAAGATCATCTAATGTATATGATTTCATAAAAACCTCCTGTTTTTGCTGATATGTTTGCTTCATGTTAATTAAAGTATAACATTATGTAATCATTATGTCAATATTATGTAAATGAAATAAAAGAAAATAAATTGACATAAAATAAAAAATCCGATAAAGTGAAAGAAAAAAGAAAGAGAGTATAAAATGGGAGCATTTTATTTAGATATAAAAAAAGATTTATTAGATAAGATCTTAAGTGGAGTTTACCAGCAAGGAAGTATCATACCAAATGAATATGAATTAGCTGAGATCTACAACGTCAGCCGGCCGACGATCCGTAAGGCGGTACAAATTTTAGTGGATGAGGGATATTTAGAAAAACGTAAAAAACGAGGGACGATCGTATGTGATCCAACGATCCGGCAGGAATTTGCACAGGTGATTCAGACATTTGATAAAGAAGTAAAAGAAAAAGGACTGACTCCATCGACAAAAGTTCTGACATTCAAACAAGAAAAGGCAGAAGAAGAAGTCCGCCAGAAATTGAATCTCAAAGAAACAGAAAAAGTTTATAAACTGGTCAGATTGAGATACGTTGATGATCAGCCCAATGTTCTGGTTACAACGTATGTGCCATGCAGACTGTTTGAACATTTGTCAGAAGTTGATTTTGAAAAGGAGAGTTTATATCAGACATTTCATAAGGAAGGAAGAGATATCACATCCATACAGAGAAAGCTGGATGTGATCCTTGCAGATGAAACATGTGCGGATCTGTTAGATGTCAAAAATGGAGATCCTTTATTTTATTTTCATTCCACAGGATATGATGAAAGTCATACAGCGATTGAATATTCGATTGCGAAATATCGGGGAGATCGGAATAGCTTTGTTTTTCAACTTTCAAATAACGTGTATTATTCTTAATACATTTATTTACAAATATCAGTTTTTTCTGTATAATAAAGCACAATAAGCTGAAAACAGTGAATAAAACAATAAACAGCAACGCAGGAGGAATGACCATGAGCAAAATTCAGATGACCACTCCATTAGTAGAGATGGACGGAGATGAGATGACAAGAATTCTTTGGAAGATGATCAAAGATGAATTGTTATTACCATTTATTGATTTAAAAACAGAATATTATGACCTTGGGTTAGAACACAGAAACGAGACAAACGATCAGGTTACATTTGATTCCGCAGAAGCAACAAAGAAATATGGAGTTGCAGTCAAATGTGCAACGATCACTCCAAATGCAGCGCGTATGGATGAATATGATTTAAAAGAGATGTGGAAGAGTCCAAATGGAACAATCCGTGCGATCTTAGATGGAACAGTATTCCGTGCACCGATCACAGTCAAAGGAATCGAACCAACCGTCAGCAAATGGAAGAAACCGATCACGATCGCAAGACATGCCTATGGTGATGTATACAAAGGTGTGGAGATCAAAGTTCCAGGAGCAGGAAAAGCAGAATTAGTATTCACAGGAGAAGACGGAACAGAGATCAGAGAAACAATTCATGATTTTGACGGACCAGGAGTGATCCAGGGAATGCATAACATTGATGCATCTATTGCAAGTTTTGCAAGAAGCTGCTTTACATATGCATTAGACACAAAACAGGATCTGTGGTTTGCAACAAAAGACACGATCTCTAAGAAATACGATCACACATTCAAAGATATCTTCCAGGAAATCTTTGATGCAGAATACAAAGAGAAATTTGATGCAGCAGGAATCGAATATTTCTACACACTGATCGACGATGCAGTAGCCCGTGTTATGAAATCAGAAGGTGGATTTATCTGGGCATGTAAGAACTATGACGGAGATGTTATGAGTGATATGATCTCATCTGCATTCGGATCATTAGCAATGATGACATCTGTATTAGTATCACCACACGGATATTATGAATACGAAGCAGCTCATGGAACAGTACAGCGTCATTATTATAAACATCTGAAAGGTGAAGAGACATCTACAAACTCTGTCGCAACAATCTTCGCATGGACAGGAGCGTTAAGAAAACGTGGAGAATTAGATGGCAATGAAGAATTAATGGCATTTGCTGATAAACTTGAGAAAGCTACATTAGACACGATCGAGAGTGGTACAATGACAAAAGACTTGGCACTTATTACAACTCTTGAGAATGTGAATGCTGTGAATAGTGAAGAGTTTATTAAGGCAATTGCTACTCGTTTGTAAAATTTTGTGAGTTGGCCAACTGGAGTCTTTCAGTATATGAGAAAAAATAAATAATCATCTGGAAAAGCAGCTAGAGAATTTTGCTCACGTTTTTTGCAGATCGCTGATCCGCCGGCTTTCCTTGTGCAACTCGCCTTCAAGGGTATTTAAATCAGAACTCTTTGAGGCTCAGACAGCACACCAAGCCGGCTGCGAATCCGTAAAAAACGTGGTAAAATTCTAATGCTGCTTTTTCCAGATGATTATTTATTTTTTCTCATATACCAGAAGATTATAGTGTGACAAACTACAAGATTGGAAAATACAAGATGATGTGTATGTTTTACTGTATTGGCTTGCAATTTTAGATAATCGATGACAGAAAAAATCTCTTTTTTTAAGGTCTCGCAGATATTAAGAATATAGATATATAAATCTTACTCGGAATTCAGATTTTATAAAAGATCTTTCTGTCAAGACCGGTCTGCCGTTAACATCATATTTTCTTGGTAATACTGAAATAAAAAAGTGCTGAATCATAGATTTTAGTCTATGGTTTAGCACTAGATTTATAATTCAACTCCTAAAGACAGGTTATATAAGGAAATTGGAAGAAAGACAAGGGGGCGTATTACATTTCAAGGTATTTTTGAATTATATCCGTTTCAGATAAATCGATGTGTTTTAGAACAAAATCATAAAGAGGTTTTGCAAAGTCAGCATCTAAATCTAATTCTTCTACAATCTGATCAAAAGATTTTTGTTTTTTAACTTTTTTTAGAATTAATTTAATGAAACCACAGGACTCACCTTGTGATCTGCCTTCTAGTCTGCCTTCTAATCGACCTTCCATTCTTCCTTTCTCTTCTAATTTTTCAAGTGCTTTACACATATTCACAGTACCTCCTTTTTGTTCAGATTTTATAGCATCGTTAATTAATTTTTGTGATTCAGTAATGCAACCAATTACCATGGCTAATTCGGATGATATATTTTTTTCTTTGTATATATCAGTGATTTTATCATATTTTTCGTCAAAAATAAATCTGCTAATATTGAACATTGTGTTGACATCGTCGTTGTGAAATTTTAAATATTCACTTTTACGAAGTTCAATTAAGTTAAATTTATAATCCGAAATTAAAGGTTTAAAAGCATTTGGGATTTCTAGCATATCAATTAGGGAATGAGGACCGTCCCATGGATTTTCTCCATAATAAATACATATTGTAAGAACGCTGTGTAATCGATCCGTTTTCTTCATTCTCGATAGAAATTCATCTGTTGCAGTATAATCTTTTTCTTTTTTATGTTTTTTTGCAATTTCATTGTATTCTTTAAGATAAGAAAACGCATCCCCAAGCATGTGACGAAGTGGCATGGCATAGTGAATTTTTGATTGATTTTCAATTCCTAGAATTACGAAATCAACACCATAAGCAGATTTTTTGACGACATCGACAATTCTTTTTACAGTTTCAGCATAACCGTGGAATTGCAATAAGGACGAAATATCAGTGTCAACTTCTGTGAGATCATCCGGATTTAATTTTGGATTTCCGTCAAAGAAGCATGCATTAAAAAGATCAGCAAAACGTTTGTTGTCTTTCCAGAAATTTTTTAGGATAGTATCGGGTGTTATTTTGTTTTTTACCTTTGTCATATGAATATTAGACCTCCTTTGGAGTGTAGAAATGGACAGGTATGGATCTGATTATGCAGAAATGGTAATTGAGAAATGTAAGATAGAAGATACATGTCTAACAATAGTTTCATTGTGATTATACTAGCAAAAATAAGAACAAATGTCAATATATGTAAAATAAGATAAACATAAATAATGATACAAAAAAGAAGATATGGGTTGCCGAGAGTGATAGCAGATTATTTCTTAACAGATAATTATTGGGTGTTAACACAGAATTCGTCTGATAAGTTCTAAATCATTGGAAAAGATTAAGGCTTCGTAGAACTTAAGATGCGAGACTGCAAATGGAAAATCAAATATATTTTCTAAAGTGGAATATCTGAATAAAGAGAAAAAAGGACGAAAAATCTTAGTAATAGTGGACGGAGCAGCATTTGGTTCAGAATTTGAAAAATTGAGGAGATTAAATAACCAAATAGATTTATATTTGCCAGAATCGTTTGAACAGATGATTTTAAAATCTGGAATAATGGAAGAAAACAGGGTAAAGTGAGAAATAAAATTTTAAAGATAATGAAAAAGAGTTAGGGATGAACCTAGCTCTTTTTCATTATCTTTAAAATTATGAATGATTTGGATGTTTAGGGTTTGCTACAGTAGCAATTCCCCAGTGATGCCAAGTTCGGCTTCCATCGCTAGTTGACGTATTCCAAGCGATATAATCTCCGGGACCACACTTACCATCATGATATAAATCTTTATAGTCCACTTTTGTTCCACGTAACCATTTCTTCATGTCGGATCGCCATTCATCTAAATACATAAAGTTTCCGTTGCTATCTACGGTTAAATAGTTTGAACCAGCATCACTGCAGTTTCCTGTACCAGAAGATTCATGTTTTTCTTCGCCATCTGAATTTGAAGGCCATATTGTACCATCTACAGGATTTGGTTCTTTAGAGCCTACTTTACAAGCTAAACTATAACAAGCAGCTACATATTCGTTTGCTGAAAAAGCTTCTATGTAAGCTGTTGGTTTTAGGTATGTTTTTTTCATAATGATCTCCCCTTTTTTGTTTCTATTCCAATATATCATCATTTATATTATATCCTATAATTTTAAGGTTATTATACTAAATATTGAGAAGTTTGACAAGCACTAGTGTGTTAAATACTTATTTTTTTCACTTGTATTATACTCGTCTTTAGGATTTAGCAAGAGAGTTTGACGATTATAAAATAAAAATCTGCTTCAACCCCTTATAAATTAAAGCTTTGCGATGTTAAATATTTTGCTTTACTCTATAGTATTTTTTTATACTTCTTTACTTTTGCGAATTTTGTATTATTATAATTATCAAGAACACATCAAAGGCTGATTTTTGGCTGTAATTACATATTACTAAAGAATGCAACAAGGTTACAAAGCACTGTATCCTCCTTTTTTATAAACAGCAGTTTTTAGTGCTGTTTAATTTTTCTAACTGTCAAAGACAGGATTATATAAGGAATCAGCTGTTAGAACAAAAAAGAAAATAGCCATAGAATTAAGTACATAAAAATAGCAGATTACGAAAAAAAGATGCCTTTTACAGATGGTTTATTGCATTAAATGGAAGATTCTAGTATAATATAGTCATGAAAAAAGATGTTGCAGAATGTGCAATATAAGATGAAGATAGAATTTGTATAGAAGGAAAGGGGAAAAGATTATGAAAAGAAGATATGAAAGACCAAGTGCTTATATAGAAGAATTTACACCGAATGAGTATGTGGCAGCTTGTGGAGAGAGTGGAAAGGTTTATAATTTTCAATGTAATGCAGGAAGTCATGATTATTATGGTAAAGTTTATTTGGAGACAAATGGAAAAGCAGGGTTACAAACACAAAGGGGAATGGATTGGGTTGATGGAAAGCCAAAGTTTTATCCTGCAGACACATATTTAACTAGTAGATATCATGCATGTGACACGACACATAAAGCTAATTCAAAGGATGAATTTAAGAAGGGATATTATTTGAGAGGAGATACTTTTTTAAATGTTATTGTTTGGAGAGGGGAGGATGGAAATAACGTGCATTGTACAACCAATTTAAATCAGGAAACATGGGGAACAGCTAAATCATAAAAAATACAAAAAGAACCGAGCTACCGGTTCTTTTTTATTACAGGGAGAGTGATCATGGACCTATTTGACACTAACACTACCTTCGAACGCCAACTTTTTGTAAAGGCAGAAAGGAACCGTATTCCGCTTTATGGAGTACTGGAGTTATTGCCACTCTGCAACTTAAACTGTGACATGTGCTACGTCCATTTATCCAAACAAGAAATGCAGTCCCAAGGAAGATTGCGAAGTTTGGATGAATGGATTTCCCTTGCAAAGCAAATGAAAGATGCAGGGACATTGTTCTTGTTGTTAACAGGTGGGGAGCCTTTATTATTTCCGCAGTTTAAAGAATTATACTGTGCATTAAAAGATATGGGTATGATTCTCACGCTCAATACCAACGGGACGTTGATCAATGAGGAATGGGCGGAATTTTTTGCGAAGAATAAGCCAAGAAGGATAAATATAACTTTATATGGATCAAAGAATGAGACATACGAGAATCTATGCCATATGAAGGATGGATTTGACAAAACGATCAGAGGGATTGAATTATTAAAAAAATATAAGATTGATGTCAAGATCAATGGAAGTCTTGTGAAGAAGAATTTTCATGACAGGATGGAGATCATAGATATCGGAGAAAAGTATGATATCCCAGTTCGGATCGACACTTATATGTATCCATCCGTGCGTGAGCGGACAACTCCTTTTAATTTTCATGAGAGATTAAACCCAGAGGATGCTGCAAAGGCAAGAGTTGAAATCTTACACCGTGAAATGGGGGATGAACTTTTTGAGCAATATGCGAAGCAGACCATTTATCTGGCAGAACATACGGAAGAAGGAGATGCCTGTCCTGGGCATATGACATGCCGGGCTGGACAGAGTTCGTTTGTCGTTAATTGGCAAGGCATGATACGTTCATGTATCGTGTTAGATCAGCCAAGTTATGATGCTTTTGATACAACGGATGATTTTATGACATTGTGGAATAAGATCGTGAGAGAAACAGAAGAGATCAAAACAAGCATGGAATGTAATCAATGTAAATTAAGACATGTATGTAACACATGTGCAGCGGCAGCGGTTGCAGAATGTGGAGATTCTGAGGGCGTTTCAAAATATTTATGTGAATATACGAAGGAAACAGTTAGGAATTTAAAAGAGTTTTATTAAGAAACAAAATATGGAGAAAGAAGTTGTATAAAGGACTTCCTTCTCCATATTTCATACATAATGAGTTATTCAATATTCTCAAGATACTTCTGAACCATTTCATCCTCGCCCAAATCTATATGCTTCAATACAAAATCATACAAAGGCTGCACAACATCCGCATTTTCTTCCAATTCATCTACAATTTGGTCAAAAGATTTATTTTTATGGATTTTTTTAATGATTAGTTTGAGCTTGGTTTTTAACTCACCTTCCTGGCGGCCTTTTTCCTCTAATTTCTCGAGAGCTTTACACATATTAACATTCCCGTTACTGAAAACTTATAAAAAGTTATAAACCTTTATGTTTCATTCCTACTTCA